>Ga0210392_10000149_pt1 | contig 58178 bp, 50 predicted proteins | sample IncBWC30OmetaG_FD_161057 | JGI IMG/M metagenome (GOLD analysis project Ga0210392, IMG submission 161057) | Forest soil microbial communities from Barre Woods Harvard Forest LTER site, Petersham, Massachusetts, United States - Inc-BW-C-30-O ... | reverse complement strand
ATCACCAGGAGATACCCCTTCAGAAACCTCTCCTGCCCCACCGTCATCTCTCCCGGCCCGTTCCCCACCGTTATCCGCCACAACTCCACCAGAGCCCCCGAACACGCCAGCAGATACAACGCGCCGAACCCCAACCCATGCACCATCGTCCAAAGCTCCCGCACCGTAACCTGCATCGCCAATCCTCCCAGTCCGCACAAGCCAATAACTAGCTGCCTTTGCCTTTGCCTTTGCCTTTGCCTTTGCCTTTGCCTTTGCCTTTGCCTTTGCCTTTGCTAAAAGCTAAAAGCTAAAAGCTAAAAGCTAAAAGCTAAAAGCTCCTAAAAACTAAAATGCGCCTCCACGCAGCAGCGGACCCGCCGGAGCATCGCCCGCATCTTTCTTATCGTCATCCTTCTTGTCCCGATCCTTCCCCCAAGTCTTATACAACCCCAGGTACCCATAATTCTCCGTCTGCCCCACCACCGAGTGCCCATAGGCAAACAGCAACTGCCACCCTTCGGCCTTGAAGTGGTAGTACCCGCCCGCATCCACCATCGCCGACGCCTCCGTCTGCGCCGCCGCAAACCCCTCCCGCGCATGCGAGAACAACTCCATCGACAACTCCAGCCGCTTATTCACCTCGCGCTTCAACAGCACCCCGCCATACAAAAAATTCTGATACCCCACCTGCGGCACAACGGTATAGCCCATCCCGCCGCACAGACTCCACGGCCCAAACTCCTTCTCCGCCCACAGCGGCAGCTTGTACCAGACCTTCCCCACCCCCAGCCCCTTCGCATAACTCCCCGTAGGAATCTCAAACATCGTGAACGACCCAATCTGCGGCCGATGCTTGGTCTGCTTAATGAACCCCCACTTCACCCCCAGCTCCGTGTCGGTCAGCCCAAACGCACTCGGCCCCGTCCCTCCCGGCAGGTACGCGGGGTTATTCGACGGCCATATCCCGCCCAGCGGCACAATCGCATGCAGCTGAATATTCGGCACCGCGCCCCAATTAAATTCGAACGCCGGCCCCACCGCATCCATCTCCGCCGGCGTCCCATCCGCCGACCCAAACACATATGCCTCGTAATGCCCCAGATCCACCGGCGTCGGATCATCCGTCTGAAACGGAGGCCCCGCCTGCCCCCACGCCTTCCCTTCACCGACCGCCAGCACACACACCGCCGCGCACATTCCCAACCAACCGCGCACCCGCCCGCTCGCTCCCCTCATCTCGCCCCCGCCAACACCGCCAGCATATCCAAAACGATTCACCCGGACCACCAGCGTCTGATGAATATCCCCAGCGATAGAGTCCTGACATGCTTCCCCTTAGGCTCCTTCGCCGCGCCACTGCTTCTCGCTCGCGCAGCGAGCGCCCGTTCTTGCGCTTGCGAAACGCTAGCTGCCCGAAGCTTGATATAACCTTGTCATCTCGACCGTAGGCGCAGCCGCAGTGGAGAGACCTGAAGTCCGCCTGCACCGCCCTGACTCACCAGCACCGTCGCACCCTAAAGGCGCCTCATGACCGACTCCGCCGTCCTCCCCACCATCGAACGCACCGCCACCATCCCCAAACTCCATCGCTGGCTCTCCGTCGACGTCCTCCGCGGCCTCACCATCGGCTTCATGATCATGGTCAACAACAACGGTGGCGGCGATCAGGCCTTCTGGGCCATGAAGCACGCCGACTGGAATGGCTTCACCCCCACCGACCTCGTCTTCCCCACCTTCCTCTTCCTCGTCGGCATCTCCACCGTCTTCTCCACACAAGCCCGCCTCGCCAAGGGCGATTCCAAATCCTCCCTCCTCGTCCACACCATCCGCCGCGCCCTCATCCTCTTTCTGCTCGGCCTCCTCGTCAACAGCTTCCCCTACTTTCACCTCCACACCCTGCGCGTCTACGGAGTCCTCCCACGCATCGCCCTCTGCTACCTCCTCATCGCGGTCCTCTACCTCTACACCCCTGCATGGAAAGACAAAGCCATCCTCGCCGCGACGGCGCTGATCGGCTACTGGATCCTCATGCGCTTCGTCCCAGTCCCCGGCTACGGCGTGCCCACCCATGCCGTCCCGCTGCTCGACCGTGACGCCAACCTCGTAGCCTGGCTCGACCGCCAGATCTTCTCCGCCCCGCATCTCTACGAGCACACCCGCGATCCCGAAGGCCTGCTCAGCACCCTTCCCGCCCTCGCCACCGCCCTCATCGGCATGTTAACCGGCATCTGGCTCCGCTCCACCCGCAGCATCGCGCAGAAGGCCCGCGGCATCGCCTACGCCGGCTGCGCAGGCCTCCTTCTCGGCGGCCTCTGGAACTTCAGCTTTCCCGTCAACAAGAAACTCTGGACCAGCTCCTACGTCCTCTACGCCGCCGGTTGGAGCCTGATCCTCCTCGCCCTCTCCATCTACCTCATCGACATCTACGCAGCCCGCCGCACCAGCCCCCGCGACGCCAGCCGCACCGATGAACAAGCCCGCAAGTCCTACATGGTCCTGCTCGTCTTCGGCACCAACGCCATCGCCGCCTATGTCTTATCCGAACTTCTTCCCGGACTCCTCGATCTCATCCACCCCCACCCCAGCATCCTCCGCTCGTTGTACCGCGGCCTCCTGCACGTGATCCCCTACGCCCCCATGGCCTCGATGGTCTACTGCATCGTCTTTGCCGCCGTCTGCTGGCTTCCCATCTACGTGCTCTACCGCCGCCGCATCTTTCTGAAAATCTGACGCGCCCACCCACTCAACCTGCAGGCCCGCGAGGGGTCTACTGCGTCGCCATCGGGAGCGCACTCAGCATACTCACCAGCAACAGATGCAGCTGCCAGCACGTCCCCACCGCCAGCCCCAGCGCAATCGCCGACTCCGTCAGCGCCACCGGCAGATCCCTCCCCAGCGCCTTCGACCAGTACATCCGGACCCGCAGGCCGCCAAACGCTCCAATCAGCGCGCCAATCACCCCAAAGATCGCCCCACCCGCCGCCGGTTCAATCACCGAGTGGGCCGCCAGCACACCCACCAATCCACCAAACACAAGGCGTGCAATCAGCGGCCCAGGCGCCGTCCGGTTCCCCGTCGTTGGCAGCGTATCCACCACGTACTCCCCCACCGCGCACACCGTAAACACAATCACCGACACCAGGCTCCCCACCCAGAACGCCCATCCATGCTGCGGCAGCAACTGCGTCCAGGCAAACCAACACAGCACTGCCATCGCCGTCATCGTGCGCAACCCTACGGTCATCCCCAGCAATACAAACGAAAGTACCAAGCCCGCCCTCTCTATCCCGTACGTCTACTCTTTTGCCTCGGCGTTTTTCCCTCTACACTCTATCCCCTGCGCCCTATCCTCTGCCTTAATGCGTCTCTACCATCTTCTCCGCAAACTCATGCAGACCCGCGCCATTCTCCGGCCGCGTATAGAACATATGCCCTCCCGGAAACTCGTGCACCGACACCTGCCCCGCCAGCTTGGACGGCAACTCATTCTGCGTCAGCTGCGATCCCATGAACGGGCACGAAAGGTCATTCCATCCATGCACGACCAGCACATTCAACTTCGGATCAGCAGCCACCGCCTCGCGCAGATCCTCCACCGCTCCCTCCCGCAGCGCCGGCCCTGACCTGTCCCACTGCCGCCCTACGTCATACGACAGCGCATAATACTGCGCATCCGTCTTCCACCCCACCGTCCGCGTAATAAAGTCCACCATCGCCGTCGTTGTCGGCGCAATGATGCTCTCCAGAATCGGGTCGTTCGACTCCTGGTCCGGCGAGTACGGGAACGGATCCGGCAGCATCACATTCGAGTCATAAACACTTCCAATCTCGCCCTTCTCTCGATGCACCTCGCGCAGAAATGCACCCGTCTCCAGCCGCCCGCCCGAGTACTTCACAAACTGCGGATCCAGCCCCGTCATCTCTGTCACCTTCGCCACCATCGCGTCCGTCGCCGCCTTGTCCCTCGGTCCCTTGATCAGCGTGGTCGCATACTCGCCCTCGGTATACGCAATCACCTCCTGCATCGCCGCATCGCTGAGCTTGTGCTCACTCTCCAAATGCGCCGCCGTAATGGATGGCAGCGTGATCATCCACGGAATAGGCGATAAATTCCCATCGCCAAACTGCGGATTCAGATACGGACTCACCAGCACCAGCCCATTCATCGCCACGCCCAGCTGCGACTGCATGTAGTGCGTCATCCGCGGCCCGCGGTACCCGCCATAGCTCTCGCCAATCAAATATTTCTTGTCCAGCAGCCGGTCGTTCTTCACCAGCCACTTGTAGATCACCAGCGACAGATACTGCACATCCGGCGTTGGCGAATAGAACAGCTTCTTGCTCTCCGCCTCATCCACCAGCGACTTCGAAAAGCCCGTCCCGATCGGGTCAATAAACACCTCATCGGTAAAGTCCAACCACGTCCCGGGATTATCGGTCAGCGTAGCCGGATCGCTCGCCGAATCCCCCACATTCGCAAACGAAATATGCTTCGGGCCAATCGCCCCCAGGTTCAAATACACACTCGATGCTCCCGGCCCGCCATTCACCGCAAACAACACCGGCCGATCCGGAGCACCCTTCTCATGATCGAGCGTATACGCCGTGTACATCACATCCCCCGTCGGCTTGCCCTTCTCATCCATCAACCGAATCGTCCCCACAGTCGCCGTATAGTGCAGCGGCTTGCCATGCACCGTAATCGTCTGTTCGACAGATTTATCGGCGGGCAGCTCCAGGGCCTTTACATCGACAGGCTTCTCTTCCGGCTTCCCCGCATCCGCCGCCGGCTTCGCAGCAGGAGGCCCATCATGAGGACGCTGCGCCACCGCGCCCAGGCTCAACAAAACAGAAAGGCTCATCACAGAAAGCGCAGAAGAAACACGTCCAAAGGTCATACAAATACTCTACCCTGCCAACCCCATCCCCATCCACGCCCCCCGACCCGACGAGTCCTTCACCCCTCGCCGTCCGCGCAGGACCCGAACTCCGCGCGCTCCTCCACCCCCGGCGCCTCCCACCGCTCCTCCATAAAACAAAACATCTCCCGCGTCACCTCAAACGCATACGTCCCACTCTCCCCCCGATTCCGCTCACACACCCGCTCCCACCGCACCTCCGCATCCACCTCCAGCACATGCAGCACGCACTCCACCCCTGCCGCCCGAGCCCGCTCCAACCACTCCATCCGTTGCGCCCGCTGCGTAAACCCCAAATCCATCACCGAATCCACCCCCACCTCCTCCAACTCCCGAGCCACCGCCTCAATCTGCGCCTCACACCGCCCCACCCGCTCCAGCGCCCACGCCAGATCATTTTTCTCCGGACAATCCATCCAATACAGCGCACTCATCCATTCATCAATCGAGAACCGCACCCCACCCACCCGCTCCGCAATCTCCCGCGCAGCCGTAGTCTTCCCCGCCCCCGTCGACCCCGCCACCAAATGCCAAGTCGCCATCACCACCCGCCCCGTCTGGCTTCTTACTACTCACTACCTACTACTCACTGCCTTAACCACCCATACAGCGGAAACGCCTCCGCCATCTCCCCAACCTTCCCCCGAATCGCCGCCAGCCTTCCCGCATCCCCCCGATGCTCCAGCGCCTCGGCAATCCATCCCGCAATCACCTTCATCTCGCCTTCCTTCATCCCGCGCGTCGTCAGCGCCGGCGTCCCAATCCGTATCCCGCTAGGCTTCATCGGCGGATTCGTGTCATACGGAATCGCATTCTTATTGACCGTAATCCCCGCCGCCCCCAGCGCACTCTCCGCCTCCGACCCATACATCCCCTTCGAAAACACATCCACCAAAATCAAATGCGTATCCGTACCTCCAGAGATCACCCGATACCCCTCCGCCTGCATCGCCTCCGCCAGCGCCTTCGCATTCGCCACCGTCTGCGCGGCATACGCCTTGAACTCCGGCTGCAGCGCCTCTTTGAACGCCACCGCCTTCCCGGCAATCACATGCACCAACGGCCCACCCTGCTGCCCCGGAAACACGCTCCGGTCAATCGACGCAGCCAGCTCCGCCTTGCACAAAATCATTCCTGCTCTCGGCCCCCGCAGCGTCTTATGCGTCGTCGTCGTCACCACATCCGCATGCGGCACAGGGCTCGGATGCGCCCCGCCCGCCACCAGCCCCGCAAAGTGCGCCATGTCGATCATCAACTTCGCCCCCACCTTATCCGCAATCTCCCGCATCCTTACAAAATCAAACTGCCGCGGATACGCCGACCCACCGCCCACAATCACCTTCGGCTCTTCAACAATCGCCTGCGCCTCCAGCGCGTCATAGTCGATCACCTCGGTATCCTGCCGCACCTTGTACCCGGCAATCCGATACAGCTTCCCCGAAAAATTCAGCTTGTGCCCATGCGTCAGATGCCCGCCATTCGCCAGGTCCAATCCCAGGATCGTCTCACCCGGCTCCAGCAGCGTCATGTACGCCGCCGCATTGGCCTGCGACCCCGAGTGCGGCTGCACATTCACATGCTCCGCCCCAAACAACTCCTTCGCCCGATCCCGCGCCAGGTTCTCCACCACGTCGGCGAACTCGCAGCCGCCATAGTACCGCTTGCCCGGATACCCCTCTGCATACTTGTTCGTAAAGACCGTCCCGACGGCCTCCAGCACGGCACGCGAAACAAAGTTCTCGCTGGCAATCATCTCCAGCCCCTCATGTTGGCGCAGCACTTCCTTCTCAATCTGCGCAGCAATCTCAGGGTCACTCGACGTCAGGGGAGCATTCAAGTCAATCGGCATATACGCAACATTTTACGCCGCCAATCCCCAGCCACAGGAAGTCCCCGTTGCCTTCGGTAAAGAGTCCATTTGCGGTGACTGGCCACCGGCCTGGCCGCGACAGGGAAATGACAAAGGAATGACAATCCGCAGACCTCTCGTCCAACGTTGGCGGACTATGCTTTCGTCCCACTGCTGACGGGATGAATCCTACGGTGTTCCCCAAGGCAGAAATCTACCACCTTGAGGAAATCCCCCATGAGAATCCACGACTCTTTCGTCCCGCGTGTGACGGATGCACCCATCCTTCGCCGTGTCAGCATGACTGGCTGCCGCAGCGCTCTCACCGTCGTGACGCTGCTGGCCAGTGCCACCGGCATGGGCCTCGCGCAACATCATGACACTGAGGATGCCTTCCTCCCCAGCCCGGTACGAAGTGTTTCCACCGTCCCGGCAAATGGCGATGTCAATCCCTACGGCGTCGCCTTCGTTCCCGACAACTTCCAGACCGGTTCGGGTCCGCTCAAGCACGGAGACGTGCTCGTCTCGAACTTCAACAACAGTGCGAACCTCCAGGGCACAGGAACCACCATCGTCCGCATCTCCAAGGGCAGTTCGCCGACGACCTTCTTCCAGGGCGTGGCTCCCCTTGGACTTTCAACCGCCCTGGGAACCCTGCAGGTCGGGTTGGTCGTCGTCGGCAACTCCCCCACCGCCGATGGCACCTCCGCAACCGCAACCGCGGGCTCTCTGCTCGTCATCAATAACCAAGGCAAGCTGATCCAGACGATTACCAATCCGGCCATCCAGGGACCGTGGGACATGGCTCTGGTTGACGGCGGAGACTCAGCCATTGCCTTTGTCTCCAATGCTCTAACCGGAACCGTGGTTCGGCTGGACTTCAAAGTAAGCTGGAACGGCCTCAACCTCACGAGTACCAAGACGATTGCGTCGGGGTATATGCACCGCGGCGATCCGGTAACGCTGTTTGTGTCGCCCACCGGCCTGGTGTATGACAGTCACCACAACGTACTGTATGTTGCGTCGACGGGCGATAACGCCGTCTTCGCCGTGCCCAATGCCGCCGACCGGCAAACGGACGACGGCATTGGAAGCAGGATCTACGAGGACAATGTCCACCTCCACGGAGCGCTGGGGCTGGCCATGGCTCCCAATGGCCATCTGCTGGTATCCAACAACGATGGCATCAACCCCGACCCAAACCAGCCCAGCGAGATCGTTGAGTTCACGATCGACGGCAGGTTCGTGAAGCAACTCTCCGTCGATCCGAGCCAGGGCGGCGCCTTCGGCCTGGCCGTGCGAACCACGAAAGACAAAGCAATCTTAGCCGCGGTAGACGACGTCCCCTCAACCCTCCTTGTCTGGACCCTCGACCAGGACTAGCGCAGCAACGCAAGCTCTGTTTCCACGCAAAGCCGCGACGCTTGGTTGCGTGCCAGGTGCTTCGCAAAGGAGAAGCATAAGATCGGAGGCAGAGGTACTCCGATGCAATACAAGAAAATCAGTGTGGAAGTGATCGTCGTTGCCGATGAGGCGGACTCCGTTGTCGCGCAGTTGAACGCCGCACTCGATCAACTCGAAGACAGTCATACCCTCTTCGGTGGTGGCATCGAGACCGTCGCCTTCGAGCACTCCGGAAAACGAAGGAGATCGGCACTCGGGCATACCCTCGCCGCCGGCGAGACGGTTGCTAGTGCTCTCAAGACCGCACGTGACGGGATGAAGGTCGCCTTCCGCGCAGTGATCTGATGGCCGCCGTCCCCGGTAAACCAGGCGGCCCTGCCTGCAAGTTCGCCCGGGCGGTTGGCTGATATCTGCGAAAAACGTCTTGCGAAACTTCCTAATCCGCTAACCTGCCCTTGCTCCTGCCTGTACTCTCGCCGTCCGCGCAGGACCGCAGGACGCGGGACCTAGCCCTGTCTTGCCAGCACCACCGTCATATCATCGGGCTGTTCCTGCTCCCCAATCCACGCCTTCACCACCTGCAGCGTGTTGCTCGCCAGCACCGTCAGCGGCTCCTCCCTGTGCGCCCGCACAAACTCCATCAGGCGCTGCTCCCCAAAATCCTCGCCCTGCTTCTCCGGCTCGGTCAGACCATCCGTATATGCCACCAACAAATCGCCCGGCTCCAGCTGCACGGTCGCCTCTTCATACTCCAACCCATCCAGCAGCCCCACCACCGCGCCGCCCACCTCCAGCCGCTGCACGCTCCCGTCTTTGGAGATCACCAGCGGCGGCAGATGTCCGCCATTGGAATACGTCAGCCTCCGCGTCGCCGGATCATAGGTCGCCAGGAACAACGTCGCATAGCGTGCCGACTGCGTGCTCCGGTACAGATGCGCATTCAACAGCTTCAACAGCAATGCCGGCGACACCGGCGCACCCTCCTCATTCACCGCCGCACTGAACGCCCGATCGGCCGAGTGCAGCGCACTCATCAGCAGCGCTGCCGAAATCCCCTTCCCGCTGATATCCCCGAGCGCCAGCGTCACATGCCCCGCCGACTTTCCATCCGCCCCCAGCCCCGGCCCATACCCGAAGATAAAGTCAAAGTAATCCCCGCCCACCGTCCGCGCCGGGAGGCACGTCCCGTGCACCTCCAGCGATCCCATGAACGCCGGCGACCGCGGAAACAGCGTCGTCTGCACCTCCTGCGCAATCGCGAGCTCGTTCAGCAGCCGCTCCTTCTCCCGCTGCTGTACCAGTAGTTCGCTCACGCTCGCCGCCATTCCATTGAACGATGTCGCCAGCGCCGCCAGCTGGTCCTTCCGCCGCACCGGTATCCGATACTCCAGGTGCCCCGCATCAATCGCCCGGGTCCCCCTATACAGATCCGCCACCGACCGCGTAATCGTCCAGCTCAAACTCGAGGCCATCAGCAGCGCAAACGCCTCCACCAGCGCAAAGAAAATCGCAATCCCAATCACGATCGCCCACACAATCTTCCCCACCTTCACCGACGACGCAAACAGCAGCGCATACAAGTAAGAAGGCCGCGAGAACACCGCGATCATCGCCTGGACCTCATCGCCCGTCGTCCACGCCTTTACCGGCAACTCCGCCGAAAATACTACCGGCGGATCCAGGTAAGGGTGCGTCGCCCCCTTCAGCGGCCCGCTCGAGATCGCGTGGAACTCCTGCTCGTCCTGCGTAAGCTGGTTAGGCGTCACCACATTCACATGAACGTTCTTGGCCACCCGAACCTTCGCTTCACCATGCTTCCCAATATGAACGTTCGGCCCCTCATCGCCGACCTCATCCTCGGCGTCCGACGTCAGATGCGAGAACCCCTGCGACAAAATGATCCGCCCCAGCCCCTTCGCCATTACATCCAGTTCCGCCCGCGTCAGCGGCCGGCTCGCCAGCACCACTGCCGTCTTTCCGGCCCGCGGCGCGGCTACCTCCGCAACCAAATAGAGCAGATCATTCTCTTCGACAATCCCCTGGAAACCAGGATGCACCCACGCCGGTGGCGGCCCACTCGTCAGCGGCCCTCCGTTGTCCTTCGCCGACATCCCTTCCAGAGGCACCCACCCGTTCCCCTTCAACTCCATCAGCGAAAGTGGAGTGCCGTCTTCACCTCCAGAATGGCCTGTATTGCTCACAGAGAGGGTAGAGTCTGATTTCGCTGTAACCTTCCCATTTGCAGCGGACGGCGCCCGCAACACAACCGGAGTGCCATAAATCGCCGCGCTTCCCGCTTCGTCTCGAACCTGCGCAAGTGCCTGGTTGATCTGCGACGTCCCCATGTCGACCGCATATTGCGCAGCCAGCAGGTACGCCGCAATGCCGGTCAGCGTCGCAAACATCACCACCGGCGCCAGCCCCATCAAAACGTACGTCAGAATCAGCCTGTTCCGCACCCTCCACAGAAACCTATACGCAAACCACCGGAAAAATAGAATGAGCAGCAGCGGCATCATCGCCATCGCGGAGATCGTAATTACGATCGAATCCAGCGTCTTGGCCACACCCACCATCTCGCCAAACATGCAGACGCAGAACGCCAGCAGCATCCACAGCGTGATCTTGCCCACGCGGCTGCGCCGCCCCCACCAAGCCTTCCATCGCTCCTGTCGTGTCCGGATGTCCCTACCCATCGCGCTCCGAGCTGTACCTATTTGGTTACCCCCGCCCCGATCGCGTCCTTTGCAAACGAGTCGGCGTGCCGATCTCCTGGCACCCATCATGAGGGAAGGGTTCTAGCCTCCGAGTGTACTGCAAACAAATGGATTTCTCACCAGCCACCCTCCATTCCCCCGCCTGCGATCCGCAGCACATGGCCGGTGACCTCCGACGCGCAACCTCCTCAACCTTCCAGCAACCTCGCGCCGGAAAGTCCGCATCCAACACCATAACGAACGTACTGCGGGCCAGCTAGACCGGACGTTTCACTCCACGCAGAGCTACCGAAGGAGCGTCTTCCATGGACAAGAAAGTCACATCGATCTCGCCACGTCTTTTCGCTAATTCCCTCCGCCGCACCCGAGTCAGCTCCCGGCCACACTTGAGCAATTCGCTCTTCCCCGTGCTCCGGCACCCGGCCCTCTCATACGCCGCAGAAGATGCCTCCATCCATCGCTTGCTCGATCTCTCCTTCCAGCACGGCATCGCCGTCTCCCGCCTCGACCGCCAGATCATCGACAACCTCAGCCGCAGCAAGCAGCCGCTGCAGTACGCTGAGCTCCTCGCCTCCGGCTTCTAGTCTGGCGTTTCGCGTCCAGCCTCTCGCTACGCCCGCAGCCGCCGAAACGCACTCCACACAAACGACCCCAGATACCACCCGTCCAGATACTTATAAGGCGTCTCCCCGGTCGTGTAGTGCCCGCACGGCAGCACCTTCGCCACATAATCCACGCCGTGCGCGTCAAAGTTCGTCAACACTTCCCGCGAGTACTTCACCACGAACGTCAGATCATACGGCGCATACACCACCAGTGTCCGGCGCGGCAAATCAACAATCCCAGCCTCTTTATCGCCCTCCCACCTTGGCCGCCCGGTCGCCGCATACTCTTCCATAAAGCTCATCGGGCTCACCCCCGCAAACATCGCCCGGCTCTCATCCTGCGTCAGCCCCGCATGTTCAAACGCCGCCTTCACATGTCGAGTGCTCTGCCCCGTCCACACCACATCCCCAAACTGCGTGCTCGCATGGTTGAACGCGCACACCCGCAGCCGCGGATCCATCGCCGCGGCAATAAATCCGTACGCGCTCCCCAGGCTCGTCCCCAGCACCCCAAACTGCTCATACCCCTGCGACTCCAGCCAGTCCACGCAGCTCCGTATATCCGCCACCGCCTGCCGGCAAGCCGCAATCGTCCGCCCCACATTCGCGCTCACAGCGTAGTCACTCCGCTCCAGCTCCGCCGGCCGCCGCACATCGTGATAAGGCTTCGACAGCCGCAAACAAGAAATCCCAAACCGGTTGAACATCTCGCACAGCACGTTATGCGAGAACGCATCCGCATTCCACTGCGGCATCACGATCATCGCCTGCTTCGGCCTTCGCCCCGCACCCTTGCTTTTGCCTTCTCTATCCTCTACCCCTCTATCCCCTATCCCCTCCTTCGCCTCATACCACCGCGCATTCACCGTATCGTTCTCCGGATACCCCGTCCCCACCGGCGACGTAAACCTCAGAAACGGCTCCTTGCGTAGTTCTCCCACCTCTGCCCGCCGCTTCCACTCGCGCTCCTGCTCCAGCGTCTCCGGCCTCACGTTCGTCGGATAAAGCGCCGGAAAGTGTTCCTCAACCCGAAAATCCTTTGGCGTCTCATAGCCGTAGAATGTCTGCGGCTCCGCCACGATCCGCTCATTCAGCACAATCATCGCCTCCAGCCCCGACATCTCGCCACGCTCCACCCGAGCCGCCAGCTCTGCCCCACCAACGTCCGCCAGCGCCTCGAACCCCCACTCCAACGGCCGTTCCACCCGGTTCTCGTCCCGCGTCGTAAGAGCCGTCTCCCACGCGTACATCCACTTCGCATAAAGCCGTCCAAGCATCTTCCCAGTCTACCGTCCCCCGCCCTCAAATTCCGTGATGCGTCCGGTTTCCGCCTGGCCAATAACTTCCCACCAGCCGCTCGATTATCCCCGATGCGATCACAGCCCTTGAATCGGTCGACTAATGCCCGTAGCCCTCCGCGTCCACAGGGACCTTGCCACGGAACAGCCAGTACACGACTCCAAAATAGAACAACGCGAGACTGATACCGACACACCACCACGCCAGTCCCACCCGCAGCGTATGAGGGCCTGACACCGCCTCGGCAATCGTCAGGTCGTGGCCCTCCCTCCCGACCGCGGGAAGAAGCACAGGAAAAAGTCCTGTGCCAGCCCCCACCATCATGCTGGAGAGATACGCGCACGACGCCAGGAAGGCTGGCAGGCGCGAAGACCTGGACATCGTCCATCGCATCGTCACAACGCTTGCAATCACAGCCAGTGGAACAAGGATCGAAATGGGATGACCCTTATAGTTGTTGAGCGATGCCGGTCGCGCCACCACCGTGGCGGGGATCCCAACCAGCGTCAGCACGACCGTAGCTATCCAGACACGGCGCGCGAAGTTAAGCGAACGGCGCTCCAGATCGCCTTCGGTCTTCAGCCCAAGATAGAGCGCCCCGTGAAGCGACAGCGCCGCAAGCGCCAGGACGCCGCCCAGCACGGTATACCAATCCAGAATGCCCGGACTCGGCCCAGTCCGCCAGTTGGTCCAGAGCGGAAGGAAAAAGTAGCCGTCGGCGCCAATCGGTACACCCCGCACCACGTTGCCGAGAGCTGCACCAAAGAAGATTGTCAGCAGCACGCTGGCAAAGGCAAAGAGCCCATCGAAAAACGTTCGCCACAGCGGATCCGAGGAGTGGCCGCGCAGCTCCACGCTGACACCACGCAGTATAAGCAGCCACAGCACCATCATCAGCGGAAGATAAAAGCCGCTGAACGCCGAGGCATACAGCATCGGAAAGGCGAAAAACAGCGTCCCCCCGGCAGCCAGCAGCCAGACCTCGTTGCCGTCCCACACCGGGCCGATCGATCGCAGCGCCTGCGCGCGTTCCGCCTCGGTGCGCGCCACAAAGAGATACACAATGCCCACGCCCAGGTCGAAGCCATCGAGCACCACGTAGGCGGTAAGCATCACCGCGACAATCCAGAACCAGAGAGTGCTCATGCGTATGGCTCCTTATGCCGTCAAAGATTGAATGTGCGCGGCGGAATCCGGCACGTTCGGGCCGTGGTCGATATGGTTATAGACAAGGATGATCCAGAGCAGCGAGAGCAGCGTATACATCCCCAGGAAGCCAAGCAGCATGAACAGGCTGTTGCCCGCGCTAACGTGGCTTGACGTCCCCGTCGAAGTACGAATCAGGCCAAACACCAGCCACGGCTGCCGGCCGATTTCAGCCGTCATCCAGCCCGCAGTGGTCGCCACGTACGGCAGCGGCCAACTCAGCAGCAGGCACCACAGAACCCAGCGCGCTGAGTCCAGCTTCCCTCGCCACAGGTAAAACGCCGCCATCCCCATCAGCGCGCCAAACCACGTCCCCAGGCCAACCATGATGTGGTAGCTGTAAAACAACAACGGCAGGGTGGACGGCCATTGGTCACGGGGAAAGTGGTCCAGACCTTCCACTTCCGCGCTCGTCGTTCCGTAGATCAGGAAGCTGAGAACCTTGTTCACCCGTAGCGGATTATCGATCGTTTGCGACTCGTAGTCCGGCTGTCCCATCACAATCATCCCCGCGCCCTTTTCCGTATGGAAGAGCCCCTCCATGGCGGCAATCGCAGTCGGTTGATTCTTCGCCATGTACTTGCCGTGCAAGTCGCCCGTCGGAAACACCTGCAGCACGCACGAGATGATACCGGCCGTCACCCCAAGCTTCAAAAAGATGTGACCGTAGGGGCCGTCACGTCGCTGCAGCACGTACAGTGCCCCCACACCCGCCATCACGAAGGATCCGGTAACCACCGCAGCACACATGTTGTGCGCATACTCAAGCCACGCCCAGGGGTTGAAAATCAGCTGCGTGAAGCTCGATACCTCGAAGACGCCGTTAGGCAAAAGCTTGTAGCCAACCGGGTGCTGCATCCATGCATTGGTGACGATAATAAAAAAACCCGAAATCCACGAGCCGACAAAAACCAGCACGGCTGAAAGCCAGTGAAATCCTCGCGAGAGACGCTTTTCACCAAACAGAAACAGCCCCAGGAACGCCGACTCGAGAAAGAAGGAGAAGATTCCTTCCATCGCCAGGGGCATCCCGATCACCCCGCCCGTCCGTCGCGAAAACTCGCTCCAGTTCGTGCCGAACTGAAACTCCATCGGAATTCCGGTGACCACGCCCAGTAGAAAGTTGATGGCGAAGATCTTCGCCCAGAAGCGGGCCGCCACATCGTACGTTGCCCGTCTTTCTGGATCAGCGGTACGCAGCGCCACCGTCTTGAGACAAACGATCAGCAGCGCCAGCCCCATCGTCAGTTGGGGAAATAAATAGTGAAACGTGATCGTAAAGCCAAATTGCATCCGGTGCAGCGTAAGAGCGTCCAAGCTTGACTCCTATATGGTGCGAAGAGTACGAGGACTCGGTTGAACTTAGTCTCCCACTTCCACACCCTTAGCGATAGCGCGTTCGACCGGTAAACGTGAAAATTCTCAGGAAACGGATAGAGAGGAAACCAGGCATCCTGACCAATCCCCTGCCGACCTTCAGTTCACCGTCACGACCTCAAACCATTCACCCCCATTCTTATCCGCGAAGCTCCCCCGCCCGCTAATAGATGCGTTGTACACACCACCGCCGCATAATCGCCCTTGGATTGAAGAACCCCTACGAGCTATACCCACCAGTCGCCCCGTTGCGCGAGTAGTTTCCTTTGTGCGGCCCATAGAGCCACGCCAGCGCAATGCGCATACCCATCACCGCGTCCGCGCGCAGCTCATGGTCCTCGACCAGCGCAAAAACAGAAAGCGTCTTGCTCCCGGCAAATCCCCCCAGTCCACCCACCGCCGGACCCCCGAAAAAAATTCTCATCCCACCCCTTGACAGAATTACACTGTTGTAGTCAACTACAACAGTAATTAACCTCGGAGCAACGAACCCTATGGAACTCGAGTGGAACGACAGTCAGCCGATCTACCGCCAGCTTCGCGGCCGCGTCGTCGCCATGATCCTCGACGGCCTCCTCCAGGAAGGTGAACCCCTACCCTCCGTCCGCACCGTTGCCGCCGAAAATCGCGTCAACCCCCTCACCGTCCTCAAGAGCTATCAGGAACTCGTCGACCAGGGCATCGTCGAAAGCCGTCGCGGCCTTGGTATGTTCATCACCCCCGGAGCCCGTAACCTCCTCCTCCACGCCGAACGCCAGAAGTTCCTCATCGAAGAGTGGCCGCACCTCCAGGCCACCATCCATCGACTCGGTCTCACCGCCACCGACCTTCTCAACACTCCCAATTCCAACCATCCGCTTTCCGCTCACAAAGAGGGCTAACAAGATGACCACCATCCAAGCTACCGGTCTCCACAAGTCCTACGGTCCTTCCGTCGCCCTCAACAGCATCGACCTCAACGTCGGAGAGGGCCGCATCCTCGGCCTCATCGGCCCCAACGGCGCCGGCAAGACCACGCTGCTCAACGCCATCCTCGGCCTCACCGCCTACCAGGGCGAGCTCTCCGTCCTCGGACGCAACCCCTGGACCCAGCGCGACCAGCTCATGAACGACGTAGCCTTCGTCGCCGACGTCGCCGTGCTCCCCCGCTGGATGCGTGTCTCCGACGCAATCGACTTCGTCGCCGGCATCCATCCCCGCTTCGACCGCACCAAGGCCGAAGCCTTTCTCGCCCGCACCACCATCAAGCGCACCAGCAAGGTTCGCGAGCTCTCCAAGGGCATGGTCGCCCAGCTCCACCTCGCCCTCGTCATGTCCATCGACGCCAGGCTCCTCGTCCTCGACGAGCCCACCCTCGGCCTCGACATCCTCTTCCGCAAGCAGTTCTACGACTCCCTGCTCAACGACTATTTCGACCACCACCGCACCATCGTCATCACCACCCACCAGATCGACGAGGTCCAGTACATCCTCACCGACCTCCTCTTCATCGATCGCGGCAACCTCGTCTTCGGCTGCAGCATGGAAGACTTCGACACCCGCTACCTCGAGCTCATCGTGAACCCCGGCCAACTCCCCGCCGCCCGCGCCCTTAAGCCCATTCAGGAACGCCAGACCTTCGGCCGTTCGATTCTCCTCTACGACCGCGTCCCCCGCGAACAACTCGCTCCACTCGGCGACATCCGCACCCCCACCATCGCGGACGTCTTCGTAGCCTTCGTCGGCCAGCCCAACCAACCCGCGCCCTACAGCCCGCCACCCGTACCCACGCCCAGCTCGTACACAGGAGCCGCACAATGACGCCCCAAACCGACGCTCTCCCGACATCCTTCACCGACACCGCGCACGCCACCCCAGCCGCCCGCATCTCCGAAGCCCGCCGCCTCTTCTGGTCCATCCGCCGCGAGCTCTGGGAGAACCGCGCCATCTACATTGCGCCCCTCGCCGTCGCCGCCTTCATCCTCCTCGGCTTCTTTTACAGCACCGTCCGCATGCCCGCTGTCATGCTCATCACCGACACGGTCAACGGCGTCGTCACCCACACCTCGCACGGCATCGACCCCATCCTTCCCTACACCATCGCCGCCGGCCTCCTCATGGCGACCACCTTCCTCGTCGCCATCTTCTATTCCCTCGACGCCCTCTACGGCGAGCGCCGCGACCGCAGCATCCTCTTCTGGAAGTCGCTCCCCATCTCCGACCTCACCGTGGTCCTCTCCAAGGCCGCCATCCCCCTCGTCATCCTTCCGCTGCTCACCTGGGCCGTCACAGTCGCAACGCAGTCCATCATGCTGCTGATCAACGTCACCGTCTTCCACGCCCGCGGCATCGACACCGGCCCCCTCCACAGCGGCCTTCCCCTTACCCAGAACTCCATGATGCTGCTCTACCACCTGGTCGCCGTGCACGCCCTCTGGTACGCGCCCATCTGGTGCTGGTTCCTGCTCGTCTCCGCCTGGGCCCGCCGCACACCACTCCTCTGGGCGACTCTTCCCCCCATCGTCCTCGGTGTCCTCGAAATGATCACCCTGCACTCCGGCCATGTCTTCGAGTTCCTGAAGTACCGCATCCACGGCCCCGGAGACATTGACTTCACCGCCTCCCACGCGGGCGCGACCATGCCAATGGGCGCGACCATGTCCATCTCACCAACCCAGTTCCTCACCACCCCCGGCCTCTGGGCCGGCCTCGCCCTGGCCGCCGTCTTCCTCGCCGCCGCTATCCAGCTCCGCCGCTACCGCAACCCCCTCTAACCACCACCCAAAACCGGGTACCCCATGTCTCGCTTTTGAGACATGGGGTACCAAGTCTTCAGTCCTACCAAAATGACAAGAATCCCTCTTCCGAAGGGCACGACTTCAGTCGTGCCAGAATGCCCACCGCTTCAAGGGGGCTTTTGCCCCTGAGGGAACTCCGGGTGCCCCATCTGTACGCGCTCTTGCGGACGGGTGGGGGAGGAACATCCCGCCGCAACCCGCCCCGAAGGAGACCACCATGACTCCCAACACCCTACAGCAACAGCCGCAATCCCTCGCCAGGACAGTAAGAAATCTCTGCACCTTCGCCGCCGCGTTGATCCTCACTGCAGCGGCCTGCTTCCTCCTCAGCGCGACGTAAGACGAAAGCCGGGTGCCCCATTCATGACGGCCTCATCGTCATGAGTGGGATCGCATAATCCCCCGCCTCCGCGCGAACCCTCGCACCGTCCCCCCAACGTTACCCACCGTATTCCCATCCTCCCCGACCCTCCCCACCGCTGATACCCTCGCACCAATGCGAACAGTAGGGTTGCTGCTGGTCGTTGTGCTGCCCGCTTCTCCCCTGGCCTTCTCCCAGGCCGCCAAGCCAACCCTCACACCAACCGCCGCCTCTCCATCCAGACGATCACCCTCTGCAACTCCGCGGTCGCCCTCACCGGACGAGGCTGCGTGAACGCTCCGGCGTCGTGACAACCTCACCCCAACAACTTCTTTCCTATCAGCACCCACCCATGACGAATCGTTCATGCCGCAATCTAAAGCGCATTAAATAACCGTCTATTCATCCTCATCCAATATTTTGTCGTGAGGCGATGCCGCGCATAAATGGCTAGCCGCGCATGCCCGTCCCCTCGAAGTTAATTCAGCACCACGACTTCCTGAAGTCAGGCACGAGATCGAACCCTAACGGGCAACCATAATCTGGAGAAACGAATGCAGAGTTCCATCAACTCTCTGGGGCGGCTGTGCGCCTCGGTATATTTCGCTGCACTTTTCATGCTGCTGATCTGTTCGGCTCGCATCCTTACCGCCCAATCCCAGGACCCCACCGCCTCCATCTCCGGAACCGTCCTTGACTCCCACGGCTCAACGATTCCCGGCGCCACCATCGCCGCAAAAAATCAAGCCACCGGAGCCAACACCCAGGTCAAGGCCAACAGCGTTGGGCACTTTGTGGTCACCGGCATTCCAGCCGGACGCTACACCCTCGCCATCACCGCAAACGGCTTCGGCAACACCACCCAGAAAGACGTGCTCGCCTCATCCGAGCCAACCGACATCTCCGTCGCGCTTCACGTCGGCAGCGTCTCTGAAACCATCCAGGTGCAAGCCATCGCCGGCGACTCCATCGCCGCCCAGCACGCCCTCTCCCAGGCTTCCCTCGAAGCCGTAGAGCCGCAATCCTTCATCAGTGGCGACTACATCCGCAACTTCACCCCCACCAACACCGACTACTCCGAAATCATCAACATCGCGCCCGGCACCATCAGCTACAACTCCAACGGCGTCGGCCTCGGCCAGGGCACCATCTACTTCCGCGGCTTCCAGGATGGCGACTTCAACATCACCTGGGACGGCATCCCCTTCAACGACAGCAACAATCCCACCCACCACTCCTGGGTCTTCTTTCCCGGTATCTGGATTGGCGGCGTCAACTTCGATCGCAGCCCCGGCACCGCCGCTACCATCGGCCAGGCCACCTACGGTGGCTCCATCAATCTCCTCTCTCCGCAAGTCCCGTCCCGGCAGTCCATCGAGCCGCAGGTCTCCTTCGGCTCCTTCAACACCCTCCTCATCGATGGCCAATACAACTCCGGCATGCTCGGGCCGCATAAGAACTTCGCGTTCTCTCTCGACGTTCACCGCATGACCACCGACGGCTTCCAGACCTTCAACGACGTCAAACGCTACGGCGGAGAGATCAAGGCCGTCTACACCCCGTCGCAAAACACCACCATCACCGGCTACAGCGGCGTCATCCACCTCTTCTCCAACGCTCCCAACATCTCTCCCTATCGCTCGCAGATCGCCGCCTATGGCTGGAACTACATGATGCAGAACAACGATCCCAGCAGCGCCTTCTACCAGGCCTACAACCGCAACACCGTTCCCACCGACTTCGAGTACGTTGCCGTCAATACCTCGCGCAGCCACAACTGGCTCATCAACGTCACACCCTACACCTACAGCTACAACAACCTGCAGTACTACGCCAACGATCCCGCCGGCCCCGGCGGCGACGAAACCGGCCTCGCTACCGGTCCCAACGGCGCCAGCGGCCAGCTCACCGAAGCCATCTGCTCCATCGCCGTCAACGACGCGAACGGCACCGATGCCCCCTGCGCCACCGACAAGCTCAACAGCTATCGCAAGTACGGCGAGACCTCAACCATCAGCCAGACCTCGAAGTTCGGCGTCCTCCGCTTCGGCCTGTGGTACGAGTGGGCCACCAGCAATCGCTATCAATACCCCTCCGACCCCTTCACCAACCAGGACCAGGTCGTCCCCTACTTCCACGAGAATTACTGGACCAACTCCTATAACCCCTATGTCGAGTACGAATGGCATGCCACCAGAAAACTCACCGTCATCGCCGGCTTCAAGTACGCGTACTACACGCTCGACTTCAAGCAGTTTGCAGACAACGGCAAGGTAGTCGGCAACCTCAACGGCGCACCCTTCATTACTTCCTCTGGCGGCTTCGGCTCGCCCCTCCCCTCCGCCTCGGCCAACTACCGCATCACCCCCTACTGGTCGGTCTATGGCCAGTTTGGTAAGGGCGATATGATCCCCCCAACCAGCGTCTTCGACGTTACAGGTGGCGGCCAGGAGATCGGCACACTGCCCAAGCCCCAGCTCACCTCCGCCTACCAGGGTGGCACCGTCCTTAAGCTCAACCGCATCACCTTCGACGCCGACTACTACGCCGTAAAGTTCCAGAACAATTACATCTCCTTTCAGGTCGCCAATCCCAACAATTCCGGCTTTGATCTCAACGAGTACTACCTCGGCCCCGACTCTCTCACCCAGGGATTTGAAGCCGAGGCCAATGCCTCGCTCTCACACGGCTTGAACATCTACGCCAACGGAACCGTCGGCAAGGCCACCTACAGAGGTACCGGCGTCCCCTCCGGCCTCAACGTCACCGACACGCCCGCCTACACCCAGGCCCTCGGCCTGACCTACCAGAACCGCGGCATCGACCTCGGCATCATCGAAAAGCGCGTCGGCGACTACTACAATGACAACGGTTCCTATCACAATCAGGTCTATGTCGCGCCCTATAACAACGTCAACGTCTTCCTCAACTTCACCTACCGCAACCGGGACTCGATCTTCGATCAGTCGAAGCTCAGCTTCAGCATCAACAACCTGTTGAACAGCCAGAACATCACCGACGTTTTCCCGTTCAACAGCCCAACCCCAATCAACGGTTCGGCCTACTTCGCGACCACCACCCCGTCTCAGCTTGACCAGATTAACCAGACCGCCGGCCGCAGCTTCATGGTCACCTTCAAAGTCGGAATCTTCCCCGGCCACCACATATAGCTGCCCTCAACCGACCCATGACGCTCCCAGCGTCATGGGTCGGTGCTCGACGCACGAACTGCGACGTTCCTCCGTCATGAGTGGGATGGCACAACGCCAACTTGCCGCGGGAAGCCTCTCGCCGTCGACGTAGGACTCACACTAACAACCCAACCTCTCGGCACATCTACAGACAAACTTCACAGTTTACCTGTAGATGTGTAACACTGTTCGTGTGAGCAGTCGGACCTCTTCCCCTCAACCCGCCCTCGCGCGCGCCCTTGCCACCGAGATCCGCGCAGCCTACCGCAAACTCAAGCTGAGGGTACGCGAGCAGGGTGGTGGCAAAGATCTCACCCCCTCCCAGGCTTCCGTCCTCCTTCGCCTCGAACAGCATGGTCCCGCCACGGTTTCAAGCCTCGCTCGAGCGGAAGGCATGCGCCCCCAATCCATGAGCGCGATCGTTGCGCCCTTGCAGCAGTCCGGCCTGGTCCGGGGCGCGCCCGACCCCGCCGACGGCCGCCAAACCCTCATGTCTCTCACGCCCAAATGCCTCAAGTGGCTTCAGGACAACAGGGCCGCCCGGCAGGACTGGCTCACCAACACCATCTCCCAGAAGCTTTCCGTTCAAGAGCAGGAAAAGCTTCGCTCCGCGCTCGAACTGCTCTCGCGCCTGGTCGAGGATTAAACCCACTCCCTCCCCCTCCTGCCGATACCAACGCTGATCCGAAGGAAATACCAATGTCCCTCACCACGCTCGACCCCAAGACGGCGCTCATTGTCATTGACCTCCAGAAGGGCATCGCCAACGCAAACCTCGTACATCCCATCGCGGACATCCTCGCCAACACGCGCACGCTGCTCGATGTCTTCCGCGCGAACAACCTCCCCGTCGTCCTCGTCAATGTTGCAGGACGAGCCCCAGGCCGCACCGAGCAGGGTCCCCGCGCCAACCTCACGTTCACCGATAACTGGACCGAGCTTCTTCCGCAACTCAATCAGCAACCCACCGACATCCTCGTCACCAAGCGAAGCTGGGGCGCCTTCGCAACCACCGATCTTGAATCCCAACTGAACGCGCGCGGTGTTACCCAGGTCGTCGTCACTGGGATCGCCACCTCCGCCGGCGTCGAAGCAACCGCCCGCCAGGCCTACGAGCAGGGCTTCAACGTCACCCTCGCAACCGACGCCATGACCGACATGCGCGAAGAAGCGCACGACTACAGCATCCGCAACGTCTTCCCGCGCGTCGGCGAAACCGGGTCGACACAACAGATCATTGCACTGCTGCAAGAAAGGAACCCTGCATCATGAACTGGCTCCATCTCCTCTCGTACTTCTTCGCTGGCGTATTCGCGGCAAACGCCATACCTCATTTTGTCTCCGGCACCATGGGACGTCCCTTCCAGAGTCCCTTCGCAAAACCGCCCGGCGAAGGCCTCTCCTCCTCAACGGTCAACGTCCTCTGGGGATTCTTCAACGCGGTGATCGCCTATCTACTCATCACCCACGTTGGCACTTTCCATCCGCGCACGACAACCCACATCCTCGCGTTCGGCCTCGGCGCGCTCCTCATCAGCCTCGCTATAGCGCGTCACTTCGGCCAGTTCCATGGAGGCAACGCACCATCGCGACCATGAACCATCGCGTGTCCACCACCTTCCGCTCCCTGCGAAGCTTCAACTTCCGTTTGTGGACGCTCGGCGGCCTGGTCTCCAACACCGGCACCTGGATGCAGCGCGTCGCGCAGGACTGGCTCGTCCTCACCCAACTGACGCACCACGACGCGTCTGCTCTCGGCATCGTGATGGGCCTCCAATTCGCCCCGCAACTTCTCTTCCTTCCCTGGACCGGATCCGCCGCCGACCGCCTCAATCAGCGCAAGCTCCTCATGCTCACCCAGGCCACCATGGGCGTCCTCGCGCTCCTTCTCGGAGCTCTCACCATCAGCGGCCTCGTCCGCCTCTGGCACGTCTATGTCTTCGCCCTCCTCTCCGGATCCGCCGCCGCGCTCGATGCGCCGGTCCGACAAACCTTCGTCGCCGAGATGGTAGGCGATGCCGATCTATCCAACGCCGTCGCCCTGAACTCAACTTCATTCAACGCGGCCCAGATGATCGGCCCTGCCGTCGCCGGCCTGCTCATCGCAAGCGTTGGCCTGGGCTGGGCCTTTCTCCTCAACGGCCTCTCCTTCGCAGCGGTCCTCATTTCCATGTCGTTCTTCCGCCTATCCGAGTTGCGCACCAGCGCCCGCGCCCATCCCACCACCTCAGGATTCCGCGAAGGCCTTCGCTACGTCTGGAGCAGACCAGACCTTCGCGCCATCCTGATCATGTTGTTTCTCATCGGAACCTTCGGCCTGAACTTCCCCATCTTCATCTCCACCATGGCCGTAACCGTCTTCCACTCCGACGCCCGCGGCTTCGGCCTGCTCTCCTCCATCATGGCCGTCGGCACCCTCTCAGGAGCCCTGTTCTCCGCCAGTCGGCAGAAACCAAACTCCGCGTCTCTTCTCGCAGGAGCCGGAGTCTTCGGACTCGGCTGTACCCTCGCCGCACTAGCGCCCGGATACTGGGCCTTCGGAGCCGCGCTCATGCTCATCGGCGCCGCCGGCGTCCTCTTCACCAACGCCACCAACAGCATCATGCAGCTTTCAACCGCACCCGCCATGCGCGGCAGAGTCATGGCCCTGCGCGTTGCCGTCGCCCTCGGCGGCACGCCCATCGGCGCTCCCATCGTCGGCTGGGTCGCCAACCACTTCGGCCCTCGCTGGTCGCTCGCTGTCGGCGCCGCTGCAGGTTTCACCGCCGCCCTGGTCGCAGCCTACGCGCTGCTCCGCCGCAAAGAGCCACTGCCCGTCCTATGAAGTCAGCGCTCCCCCAACCCAACTCGCGTTACTCGACCTGCTGATCGGTGTACTGCCCATGGTCGGCTAAAGCATCCGGTGTGTGACTCAACCCATTCGGGACATCGGTGTTCTGCAGATACCTCGCCTTGGCCATGCGCACCTGCTCAATCTGATTCACGCTCAGAGGTCGAGCCGATCCAAGCTGATGCGCAACCAACTCGATGTGCGCCAGATGTTCGACCGTCTCCATTCTCAGAAACGCTTCCAGCAGATCGCTGCCATACGTCACCACCCCATGATTGGCCATAAGAATTGCCTCGTGGCCGCGCACGAACGGCCCTAGACTCGCAGCCACCTCACCCGTTCCGGTTGTGGCGTACGTGGCTAACGGTACGGTTCCCAGCGTCATCACGCCCTCCTGGCAAAGCACCTCCTCCAGTCCCTTGCCAGCGCACGCAAAGCCGGTCGCAATCGGCGGATGCGAGTGGATCACCGCCGAAATATCATGCCGCACCTCATAAATTGCGAGGTGCATCCCTACCTCGCTCGTGACCTTACGCGTCCCAGAGAGCAGCCGTCCTTCAAGGTCGACGATGACCATGTCCGCAGGCTCCAGCAGGAATTTGCTCATCCCCGTGGGCGTGACGATCAAGCGCTCCTCATCCAGGCGAGCCGAGAGATTTCCCGCCGTCCCCGGCATGAAGCCGAGGCGCGACAGCCATTTGCTGAACCGCACTAGCTCTTCCCGCAGTTCCGACTCGCTACGTGGGGTTCTTCCCATTCCGTTTCCCTCTGAGACCTTCGAATGTGATTGCCTTACAAGATCGTAAACGGAACGGCCTCGAACCGGACGCTGTGCTTTCGCGAAAACGTATCTCTCAGTCTCCTCACACGTCTGCCAACCTGGTCGGAAGCCATGAAAAGATCGCCTGCCGTCAGATTGCCGGCCACATTGTGGTGCCCCACCGCCGCCAGCCCCATCGACGCAATGCACCCACACTGTGAGCAATCCGGATCTCCACCAAACTGACACGGCGTGATCTTGGTTGTCAGGTCGGCGGAAATACTTCGGGTGGTGCGCGCGAAAATGCACTCCTCCGGACTCGATGGCGGGTTGGCAATCTCCTCAATCACCGCCTCCTGCATGTCGAGTTTCCGATAAAGCGGGCGAAGGCGCCGCAGTTCGTTCATCACCTCAAGCCGCTGCCCGCGCGAAAGAATCTCCGCATCGGTTGCGCCCCGCTGCGGCGTAAACAGGCTGAACCAGATCTTCGTAATCGCCGGATTCGGACTCCAGAACCCAAGGAACTCTCCAAGATACCCCGCACGCGACGCAATCTGCGCCGTGATCGTTGAGTGGATCGTGACCTGCGCTCCTTCGATGTTCTTTAGCACCCGCTCGTAGGTCGCAGGCTTGCGACGTTCGTCGTGCTCGGGCTGAAGTCCATCGATCGAAACCGCGACGTTCAGCTTTTTGTACCGGCTCCACTCCGGAGGGATGGCACGAAACGCGCTCGTGACGATCTGCGTATGGATGCCGCGAGCTTCAATCTGCGGTATCAATTTCTCGAGCTCGCGATAGCGTACCAGCGGATCTCCGCCAACCAGCGAAACATGCAGCGGCCTCAGGTCATCCAAGATGGCCAGCACCCGGCTTACCAGCTCATCCCCCTTGAAATCAGCAAGCTGGCGTAGCCGTGTCGAACCCCCAAGATGTGCATCGTCAAAGGCATAGCAGCCCGGACACCGCAGCGGACACTCTTTCGTAATCTCAATCGACAGCGAAGGTGCTCGCCCGGATAAAATCGTGCGCCACGCCTGTAGGACTTCACCCTTTTTCATTACCACTCCCGGAGCCACCAGCCGCTCAGAGAATCTACGCCGTAGGAGAACCTTTGATCGGTATAGGGCGGCTTGTCTTCACTTCCGTTGGATGCGATCGAGGCAGAGTTAGGGGCATGGGTGACGAAGGTAATTGCGCATCAGCGACCTAACCCCCGATGAGCCGCAGGCAACGCCGAGGACCGCGCCGCGTCGCAGGCTAGGAGAGACTGGGAATCGGATCACCCGCGCACATCGGCTCTGCTCGCCACGAATCCGGGACGGCGCCGTTTGCGGACGTCGCGCCCCACGGCACCATCGTTCCCACATCCAGGACGCCATGCCCCCTTGTTATCCCATCCCTGCTTTGCCGGATGCCAATCGCAAACTCCTCGAACGCGACCGCCGACAACGGCTTACTGAACAGGTATCCCTGGAACAACCGGCAACCATGAGCCTTCAGAAAGTCGACCTGCTCTACGGTCTCAACGCCTTCTGCAATCACTTCGAGGTTCAGGTTGCGCCCAAGATCGATGATCGTTTGCACGATGGATGCGTCCAGCGCGTGTCCCACGATATCGTTCACAAAGCTCTTGTCGATCTTCAGCTGGTGCAGCGGCAGAAGCTTCAGTTGAGACAGAGAAGAGTACCCGGTTCCAAAATCATCCAGCGAAAGCTTAATTCCCAGTGCCTTCAGCGTCATCATCTTCTGGATCACCTCATGCACCTTCTCCATCGCGGCGCTTTCGGTGATCTCCAGCTTCAATCGGCTTGGGTCCACGCCGGTGCTCCGCAACGCGTCTTCCACTACCTGCACAAACTGCGGATCGGCGAACTGCCGGCTGCTGACATTCACCGCAATGCTCAGGTCTCTCAGCCCGGGTCGATCCTGCCACATCGCAAGACGCCGGCAGGCCTCTCCCAACGCCTGCGTACCCAGCTCCACAATCATGCCGCCGCTCTCCGCCACCGGGATGAATTCCGCTGGCGATAGCAGGCCACGCTGCGGGTGCCGCCACCGCACCAGCGCCTCGCAGCCCACCACTCTCCCTTCACTGTCGAGTTGAGGCTGATACATGAGCTCAAACTCGCGGCTCTGTAGGGCGCGGCGAAGATCCGCAACCATCGCCGCACGCGACGCCAGCTCTCGCTCCATCCCAGGGTCGAAAAGGCAAACCATATTCCTCCCCTGCGCCTTCGACCGGTACATCGCCATCTCGGCTTGCTTCATCAGGTCGTCCACTTCAATGGAGTCATCGCCCATCAGCGTGACACCTACGCTCGCCGTGCACCGATACTCATAACTCTGCAGGTGGTAGACCTCACGCAGCGCTCGTAGAACTTGGCCTCCGATCGCCAGCGCTCTCCCCCCCGCTGCCTCGCGATCGGTGCCCAGAGTTTCTACCAGCACCACGAATTCATCGCCGCCCAGCCGTGCCACGCAATCGCTGGCGCGCACAGTCGATCGCAGCCGCCCCGCGATCTGCTCCAGCAGCAGGTCACCCACTTCGTGCCCGGCCGTATCGTTCAGGGTCTTGAAGTCGTCCATGTCAATGAACAACAGCGCACCCGCCTGACCGGTCATGTGCGACATCCGCAGCGCGTTCTGCAGTCGTTCCCGAAGCAGCACCCGGTTAGGTAGTTTCGTTACCTCGTCGTAGTACGCCAGCCGATGGATCCGCGCACGCGACGTCTTCTGCTCTGTCACATCGGTATTGATCACGAAGATGGAAGACGACCGCTCGTCCGGGTTTCCCACCAGGGTGCAGCGGCTCGCTACCGTCAGTTGGTGGCCCTGCTTATCGCGCTTCGAAATCTCGCCGCTCCATCTTCCGTGTTCTTTCACCTGCTCGAGCGCCCGTCCGCTCTCTGCCCTGCCGTCAGGGAACACATCTCCGATCTCGCGACAAATCACCTCTTGCTGCGTCCATCCAAACAACCGTTCGGCCCCCTTGTTCCAGTAAAGAAGTCGCAAGCTCATGTCCAGCACAAAGATCGCATCCTGCGCGTTATCCAGCAGCTCGGAACGCTCCCTCAACACAGCATTCTGTTTGGTCACGTCCAGCGTTGCTTTTTGCAAGTCCACATTTAGAACTTCCTGTTCGATCTTCATGCGAATGAAGTCTGCCAGGCGCTGATGGTTCTCTCGCCCCATCAGGATCATCACCACCAGGAACGCCAACACCACGCAGCCCAAAGCAAAACAGCTCAACCGGCCACGCAGAAACAGCGCCACCACCATCGGAGACGCAGCGGTCACGATAAAGCCATAGAACGCCGGGGGATGCGGCGAGTTCCTGATCGCTTCTCCCGCACTCAGTCCCATCACAACAAACGCCGCGAAGAAGTAGTCGATCGGGTTGCGTGCGACAAATACCGTCGAGGCGACCACACCCCAAAGACACCCGATCATAACCGTGGTGATGGTGAACCGCCGAGCCCATTCGTCATAGCGTCCAATCTCAGATCGGCGCTTGCGGAATTGTGCCCACAGCATCACCCTCAACAGCACCACACCCATGGAGATGATCAGCCATGACAGCGACAGCCACACCGGAAACACCCGCCACAACACGCCGGTCGTCAGAACAATCAAGACGCCATGGAGCAACGGAACGTCAGGCGAGCCGAAAAGAATGCAGGTCAGCTCTCGCTGCATCGCCAGGTCGACTGCACCGGGAACTTTTCCTTCGCGCTCCATTGCCTTCATCGGGTCGTTCCTTCGTCCTCAAAATGCCCGACCCCACCGAACTCGTCAGCACATAAATCGGCCTTGCTTCCAGCCGTCTTATCGGTCATCTGGCCAGGGACTTTAGCTCACGAGGCATAGTCATACAGTTGGACCGGCCAGCTCACCCCATGGCCTCGGCCAGGCGAAGCGCTCCCCGACCCGACCTGAGCGAGAGGCTGGAAGCCAGGAGCTACGAGAGGCTGGAAGCCAGGAGCTAGAAGCTCGACCATCCCTGGACCCATCCCGGCCTCGAAGCACCCTGTCAGGCGTCCTTTACACTTGCTGCCGGAAAGAGCGTCCCGAGACCCACCTTAAGACGTCGTCGCGTTACCCGAAACAGGGCTAAGCCCGCCTAACTTTCAACGAACTTCGCCCGAATCCCGCACAAAATCTCGTACGAAATCGTCCCGCTCCACCGCGCATGATCCTCCGCCGTCACACCCTCCCCCAGCAGCACAACTTCGTCCCCTACCGCAACCCCGTCCAAATCAGTTATATCCACGGTCACCAAGTTCATCGACACCCGCCCCACTACCGCCGCCCGCCGTCCCCCAATCATCACCCACCCGTCTCCCATCCCTGAAGACGCCCCGCGCCGCAGCCCATCGGCATATCCAACCGGTAATAACGCCAGCCGCATCAATGACTTAGCAGTAAACGTCGCACCATAACCAACCGTGTCGCCCGCCCCGATCTCCCGCAACCCAATCACCCGCGTCTTCCACGTCAACACCGGCTTCACCATCCTCCCCAACGCCCCCGCTCTGCCCGTATCTCCCACCTTTGCCGCAGTTAGAGCCAGGCAGTAGCCGTACAGCGCAATCCCCGGCCGCACCATCACCTGTGCCCCCACCTCCGACGCCAGCGCCTGCATCCACCCCAAGGTCGACCCCTCATCCACTGCCGAGGACGCCCCCAGGTGAACCCACTCGACCATAACTCCCTTTGCAACAATCACTTGAAGCGCATCGGCGAACCTCCTCCGCTGCCTCTGCGTTATCGCTGATCCCTCCACCTCCGCCGCCACCAGGTGCGACATCACCCCCTCACAGCGCACCCATTTTGATCCCGACAGCCGCTCGGAAACTACCGCAACTCCTGCCAAATCAACCCCTTGACGAGCCATCCCTGTATCGATCTCCAGGTGCACCCGCACCACTCTGCCCGCCGCCTCCGCCGCCCGCTCCAGCATCGCAATATGCTCCACCGTCCACACCACCGGCGTCAGATCTTGCTCCACAACCTCTTTACAATCAGCCTCTTCCAGAACACACATCACGAGCAACCGCACCCCGTCCCCAACCACCCCCCGAACCCGTACCCCCTCCTCCACATCCGCAACCCCCAGCCACCGAACCCCCGCATTCACCAACACCCGCGCCACCATCGCAGCGTCATGCCCATAAGCATTGGCTTTTACCACCCCAAGCGTCTCCGCACCCCCGCCAACATTGGCGATCGCCTGCACCGCGCGCAGGTTCTCCACCAGCCGCGCTCCCGAAATCTCAACCCAACTCTTCACCCACCCATTATCACCGCATCCGCGCAAAACAAAAGGAGCGACTCTAAGTCGCTCCTTTTGTTCAATATACATCCTTCGATTAATCCTCGCCGCGCCCGCCAAACGTCCATTGCCGCACCGGCCCCACATCCACGTGCACAAACTGGCTGCGCGGATAATACCCCACGCCCCCCGCATCCAAACTCAGCGCCACATCCCGCAGCGTGCGCGTCTGTACCCCCGGAACGCGGATGTCAATTGCTTTAGCCTGAACATGTTGCGAGTTTTTCGCGACCCCGGTATTCCGGCTGCGCGTGCGCAAGAAGTTGTTCGACCACGGCGTCCGATACCCGCAAACGATATCGATCACACCCCCTGGCCGCCCCAGCCGCGCCATCACGTTGTGCAGCACATCAAACTCCCGCGGGTCATACGCCTTCTCATCCTGGGTCCGGCTATCTCGCAGAAAATAATCAAGTTTCTCCATCGCCGCAGGAATATAGGTGTCGCCAATCCGGTACACCACATCGATGCTCTCGCCCGAATGCAGGTGATGCAGCTTCAGTTCGTACTTCGTCCCAGCGTCCGGCACCGCCGCTTCGTCCGCAGGCAGCACCCCCGGTGCCAGCAACACCGCATGCACCATCTTCGTTGGCGGCACAAGTCGAGCATGCACATGAACATGCGGCCCACGCGCCCACACCGCCTGGCAAACCACCAAAAGCGCAACCACCGAAGCGCCAATCCACACCCTGCGACGCAACCCTTGCAGGGCCGGAAAGCGTAAAGACAACAAGGCACGGATCTTGATCAACGATAGTTCTCCAAATCGAGGAAATTCCCTCAAGAATGCGTGCAACGGAATGAGCAGCGGCGAATTCCATTCGCCCATGCCATTTCGTTATACCCATTTTATCGTCGAAGTTGCTGCAAAAATCGCCGCGGAGGTAATCCCTTTGTAACTCCATTCACTTACCTGGGTTCCATTTCGTACTCACTCACTCATCGTCCTCCGCGGACGGTTTGTCCGGTTGGCCCTGGTAGACCTCCTCCACCCGCTCCAACGTATCGATCTCGTCCAGCGGCTTTTCCTCCCGCAGCCTGAGAATCCGCGGAAAGCGCAGCGCAAACCCGCTCGCATGCCGATCCGACCGCATCACGTTGTTGAACGCCACCTCGATCACCCGCAGCGGCTCCACCGTCCGAAAGTGCCCATAATCCTCCAGCGTATGAGCCTTCATCCACTCCGTCAGCTCCGCAATCTCCGCGTCGGTCACACCCGAGTAGGCCTTGCCCACATTCAGCAGTTCGCCATCGTTCCCACGCACCGCAAAGGTGTAGTCGCTCAGCAGACCAGCCCGGCGTCCATGGCCAAACTCGGCTCCCGTAATCACCACGTCCAACGTCGCCAGCTCGCGCTTCAACTTCACCCACGCCAGACCCCGCCTCCCCGGCAAATACGCCGACCCCGCCGCCTTCAGCATCACTCCCTCATTGGCCTGCGCCCGGGCCTCAACGTACGCCTGCTCAATCGCTTCAACACTCTCCACCATCTTCGCCGGCGACAGCATCAGCCGCTGCAACGGAGCCTCTGCACCCATCTCCTCCTCCCCATCGAACAACCCCGCCTGCGCTCTCGGCTTCACCGGCGCGTCCAGTCCCGCAACCGTCAGCGGCCGCAACCGCGCTACAACCGCCTCAAGCCTTTCCCGTCTCTCCCGTAATGGCAGCGGCAGCAGCAACTCGCCACCCTCAAACAACAGATCGAACGCCATAAACACAACCGGGACCTGCCTCCGCAGCGCGCTGTCCACGCGCTTGCGCCCGATCCGCTGCCCCAGCACAGAAAACGGCAGCGCCCGGCGCTCAGCCACATTCCAGCCCAGCAGCTCGCCGTCCAGAATCAGCGGCTCGCTCACCTCGCGAAACGCCTCCGCAACCTCCGGAAAGCTCTCCGTGACGTCTTCCCGGTTGCGCGAATAGACCGCGACCCGCCCCGGCTGCTCCGGGTCGCCGCAATGCAGCTGCGCCCGCATCCCGTCGTACTTGTCCTCGAGAAACGCATGAATATCAATGGGTTTGTCATCCTGAGGCGAAGCCGAAGGACCTGCTTCCCCGGCAGCACCCACCTTCTTCCCCTCCTTCTGCGTGAACCGCTCCACGGCCTCCTGGGGCGTCTCCACCGGACTGGCCAGCATAAATCCCAGCGGATGAAACAGCCGCATCCGCGCCTCCCCGAGCGTCCCGCCAAACGACCTCGCCACCACCCGCGCCAGATCCGCCTCCAGCATCACCGCATGCCGCACCGCCACCACATCCGAGCCCGACGCCACAGCAATCGCCTCCTCAATCAAACTCTGCTTCACCCCAATCCGCATATCCCCAAGCATCAACTTCAGCAGATACTTCGCCTCCAACGCCCCCGCCCGCCGCAACAGCCCCTCCAACCCCTCCGCCCGCACCGCCGTGGTCCGCGCACCAGCCATCAGCGCAAACGCAGCCTCCACCTCGCCCAGCGTCAACTCCCCGCCGACCGTCCCCGGCCACAGTTTTGCCGCCGCAGCCCCCAAATCCCCATGGCGCCGATACGCCGCCGTCAACGCAGCATCCGAACACCCCGACACAACCTTCACCGCCCGCGTCAACAGCGCGCCACCGGCATTCAGCTTCCGCGGATCAGCCTCCGCAAACGGCTGTCCCGCCAGGTACAAGCAAAACCTCCCCGCATCCGCCACCGACTCGCGAGCAACGCGCCTCACCGCAATCTCAATCAGCGCGCGCTTCTTCAGCCTCCCCGCCTCTCCAGCGAGATCTTCCGCCAACGTCGCCAACTCCACAAACAGCGCCATCGCATCCTCGTTCGAATCAGATGCAGCCAATCACCTTCCACGAATCCCTAACATTCGCGGTACCATCTAATCAGCAGATGACCTCCCGCAGCGCAAACCCGGTGTCCTCTCCCCACGCGATCCCCCGTCGCGACTTTGCCTAGCTGCCCCTAATCCCCGCCCTCTCTACACTCTATCCTCTACACTCTGCGACTCCGCAGGAGGAGCAAACATGTTTGACCGCCTCGACCAACTCGAAGCCCGCTACGAAGAGCTCGGCCTGCAGCTCTCCGACCCAAAGATCGTCAACGACCAGGAGAACTACCGCAAGGTCGCCAAGCAGCACCGCGACATGGAACCAACCGTCGAGAAGTTTCGCGACTACCGCAAGCTCCGCAACGCCGTCGCCGATGCCAAGGCCATGCTCACCGAATCCGATGCCGAGATGCGCGACATGGCGCAAGCCGAGCTCGACGACCTCCAGCCCAAACTCACCGCCATCGAAGAAGAACTCAAAATCCTCCTTCTCCCCAAAGATCCCAACGACGACAAGAACATCGTCCTCGAGCTCCGCGCCGGCACCGGCGGTGACGAAGCCTCGCTCTTTGTCTCCGAAGTCTTCCGCATGTATCTCCGCTTCGCCGAGCAGCACAAGTGGAAGGTAGAAATCCTCTCCGAGACCGAGTCCGACGTGGGCGGCCTCAAAGACATCACCGCCATCATGGAAGGCCAGGGCGTCTACGCCCAGATGAAGTACGAGTCCGGCGTCCACCGCGTGCAGCGCGTGCCCGCCACCGAAACCCAGGGCCGCGTCCACACCTCGGCCATCACCGTAGCCGTTCTCCCCGAAGCCGAAGAAGTCGACATCAAGATCGAAAACAAGGATCTCCGCATCGACACTTTCTGCTCCTCCGGTCCCGGCGGCCAGTCCGTGAACACCACCTACTCCGCCATCCGCATCACGCATCTGCCCACCAACACCGTCGTCTCCTGCCAGGATGAAAAGTCGCAGATCAAGAACCGCGAAAAGGCCATGCGCGTCCTCCGCTCCCGCCTCTACGAAGTCGAGGCCGAGCGCATCCACCAGCTCCAGGCCAAGGAGCGCAAGCAGCAGGTCGGCTCCGGCGATCGCAGTGAGAAGATCCGCACCTACAACTTCCCGCAAAACCGCCTCACCGACCACCGCATCGGCCTCACCAACCACCAGCTAGCCATGGTGATGGAAGGCATGCTCCAGCCCACCATCGACGCCTTGATCGCCCACGATACTGCGGAGCGCCTCAAGGCAGAATCCACCGCCGCCTGACGCAGGTCCCACCCCGACTCTGTCATCTCGACCGAAGCATCACGCCCATGTCTTTGTGATGCGAAGTGGAGAGCCCTGCAGGCGCTCTTGCCCTTGCTTTTCTTTCTGTCATTCCCTCTGGGAATCTGCTGTTGCTTTGAGGTACCACCACTAACCACTAACCCGGCAGACTCTCCTTGATCGTCTGCTGCAGATCGTCAATCGACGTCTCCTGGCTAAGATCCCGCACGTCCGGATTATTTGCCGCCTTCGAAAGCCCCATCTCCGACGCAATCTGCCGGTCCATCCCCAACAGCGCCGTCAGCTCTTTTTCCGTCAGCAGAAGTATCTGCAGCATCATGTGATCGCGCTCATCCGAGCGACGTCCCAGCCGCGCCTGCCGCATCAAGATGAAGCTCGACACCAGGATTGCCTCCATCGCAACACATGTCTGCAGCAACCCAAACGGCTTGGGATCAAGGTGCCGCGTATGCGGCAGCGAGTTGACCACAATCCACGCCACGAACACGCACAAATGAACGGCAACGAACGGCAGGCTGCCCACGAAGCCGGCAATCCCATCAATCACCCGCTCCGCCTGGGTTCGCTGTTCCAGAAACTCTTGCTCATGCCGCGCGATCAGTTCGATCTGTTCCTGTATGTGGCTCTGTGACATAGCGTTCCTCGTCTAAGCTCTGCGACAAAGCAGTCTTGTATTGGATGCACATACTCTTCTCCATCTAGTTACTCCCTGCGTCAAATCACGCCTGTACCCTCCGGCAACGCGATATCCTCGCCGAATGAGTTTCGCTGCGACACTTCTGATCGCTTCTCTTGCTGCTACACCTGCGGCGCCTTCATCCGACGCGAAACCCTTTACGCTGCAACAGGTTCTCAGCGCGCCCTACGCCGCCTCCCTCACCGCCGCTCCGCAAGCCAACCTCTTTGCCTGGGTCGAGGACGCGGAAGGCCGCCACAATCTCTGGGTCTCCGGCCCTAACCAGCCAGCCCGCCAGCTCACCCACAACACCCAGGACGACGCCCAGGACATCACCCAGCTAGCCTGGGCACCCGACGCCTCCGCCATCGCCTACACTTGTGGCGCGGAGTCAGGAGCCAACGGCCACCCCGCCAATCCTGCCCACCTGCAGCGCCCGACGCCCGTCCAGATCATCGTCCAGCCCCTCGCCCCCGGAGCTCAGCCCATCCTCATCGGCGACGGTCATGCACCGCTCTTCACGCCCGACGGCCACAACCTCCTCTTCGTCCGCGACGGACAGGTCTGGATTGCCGACCCCGTCACCCCGTCCGCCGCGCACCAGCTCGTCTTCGACCGCGGGTCCGCCAGCTCCCTCACCCTCTCCCCCGACGGCCACCTGCTCGCCTTCATCAGCCATCGCAGCGAAGCCAACCAGCCCTCGCACAGCTTCCTCGCCCTCTACACTCTTGTAGCCAGCGGAAGCCTCGAAGCCCATACCCTCCGCTTCCTCGACCCTTCCACCAGCAATGACTCAGCTCCCGCCTTCTCGCCCGACGGCACCCAGATCGCCTGGCTCCGGTCCCCCTTCGTTCAGACCCGCGAGTTCGCCCCCGCACGCAGCTCGCCCAACCCCTGGTCCATCCAGTTAGCCGACGTCGCAACCGGCGTCACGCGCACCCTCTTCTCGCCTCCACCCAACAAGCCCGGCAGCGTCCTCCCCCACCTCGCCGACGGCGCCCCCCATCTCTTCTTTGCCTCCAACTCCGCCGTCGACTTCTACAGTGAGGCCGACGGCTGGGTCCACCTCTACCAGATCCACACCGAGGGCGACCCCTCCGTCCAATGGCTCACCCCCGGCTCCTTCGAAGTCGAAGACGCCACCTTCAGCAGCGACCACCATTACCTCGTCTACAGCTCCAACCAGGACTCCGCCGATCCACATTCCACAGATTCCGACCGCCGCCATCTCTGGCGCATCGATCTCACCCGGCTCGACCCACCCGTCGAGCTGACCCGTGGAGACGGCATCGAGACGCATCCACAAGTCACCCCGAACGGAACCCTCGTCGCCCTCGTCTCCGACGCACATCTGCCCATCCATCCCGCATTCATTGCCACCGACGGCAAGATCACGCCCGTACGCCCCGACTTCGTTCCCGCCGAATATCCGGCAACCCTGGTAGCTCCTCGCCAGGTCCTCCTCACCACGATCGACGGCCTGCACCTCCACGGCCAGCTCTTCATGCCCAGCACCCCGGCCCCCGCGCACACCACGCACCCCGCCATCCTCTTCTTCCACGGTGGCCCCAACCGCCAGATGCTCCTCGGCTACCCCGCCATGGGCTACTACTCCAATGCCTACGCGATGAACCAATACCTCACCGCGCAGGGCTTCATCGTGCTCTCGGTCAACTACCGTTGCGGCATTGGCTACGGCCTTGACTTCCGCGAGTGCAAGAACGCCGGCGCCGACGGCGGCACCGAGTACAACGACGTCCTCGCCGCCCAAAAATATCTCCGCTCTCTTCCCGGCGTCGACCCCAAACGCATCGGCATCTGGGGCGGCAGCTACGGCGGCTATCTCACCGCCCTCGCCCTCGCCCGCAACTCCGACCTCTTCGCCGCCGGCGTCGACTTCCACGGCGTCCACGATTGGAACCTCGAAGACAACGCCTCCGACTGGAAGCAGGGCTCGTTCGTCCAGATGGACGCCATCACCGCCAAGGCCCGCTCCAGCTCGCCCCTCGCTTCCATCGACACCTGGCGTTCGCCCGTCCTCCTCATCCACGGCGACAACGACCCCGACGTCGCCTACGCCCAGACCCCGATCCTCGCCGAAGCCCTGCGCGCTCATAACGTCCCCGTCGAGGAACTCATCTTCCCCGACGAACTCCACGGCTTCCTGCTCCACAAAGATTGGCTCGCCGCCTACCAGGCCGCCGCCGCCTTCTTCCGTCGCACCCTCAAACCCTGACCTGCAGTCTTCGCAGCACTAAACATCGTCACATCGACCGAAGGCGCAGCCGCAGTGGAGAGACCCCCGCATTTCGCAGGTGCAATGCTCTGCAACCCGCTAAAATAGACCGTGCACCTTACGCACGAAGGAAACCCCATGAGCACAGCCATCCAGTCACCCTCCCCAGCGCTCGAAGCCGCCGCCCACAATGCCGGCCTCACCCTCACCGCTGCCGAACCCGGCATCGACTTCGCCGGCGCTCCCACCACCCGCGCCATCGTCACCCTCGCCGGCAACACCGCCGCCGCTGACCCTGCGCACCAGCAGCTCCTCGAGCTCAGCCAGGCCTTCGATGCCGCCGATCCCAAGTTCGCCGCCGCCCTCGCCGTCTACTTCCGCGAGGCCGCCCAGCGTCTGCGCAATCCGCGCTCCGACGTCTACCTCTCGCTGCACGGCCTGCCCCTCAGCTTCGGCAAATTTGCGTGGCCCTTCCACGGCTCCACCTCCGGCGCCGACACCTTCATCGTCCACGGCGAGATTCGCCTCGAGGACGGCCGCGGCAGCCAGCTCCATGCCAAGGTCTCTGCCTCCATGACCCAGACCTTCGCCACCGTCATCCCCGCGCTCGAGCAGCCTTTCGCCGAAAGCTTCATCTACAACGCCGTCCGCAAGACCCTCGACCAGGGCCAGTTGGAGCTCGTTCAGTCCGGCAACCGCCAGCCCGTCCCCGTCACCACCCGCTACTACTCCATGAAGCAGCAGGTGTTCATCTTCAACGACACGACCGAGCAGCAGCGCCGTGCCTACCTCGCCGCAAAAACTTTTTGGTTGAGCCACATCCTCGGCGCCGGCCAACCCATCTGGATCACCGACCCCCGAGACGCCCAGTACCTCAACACCACGGTCGCCGACCTCAAGACCACCGCCGCCGGCCTCGTCCAAGACGGCCTCGTCCTGCTCGACCCCACCGGCCACTGGTCGACGGCCACCGACACTCTGCGCAACCAGGAAGACACGTACCGCGCCCAAGTCGACGAAGCCCTCGCCTTCATCAAGCCCACCTTCAACGAAGACATGCGCGGCGGCCACACCAACATGTAGCATTCCACCATAGTGGGTGCTCCAGGTCTCGCTTTGAGACCTGGGTTTTGCAGGACGACCGAGGCGTATCCGACGCCCTACACGTGCGACAGCTCGAGCTCCAGCTTCACAAACGCTTCCCACGCCGCCTCTTCCACCGCCACTCCCAACTCCTTGCTCTCCTGGCGACAACGCAGCGCGCCCTCCCCGGGATATCGCACAGGCTTCGCAGCTTGAATGGGTGTAGCCGAGTGCAAGGCATCAATCGCCTTCTGCGCAATGCTTTGCCCCTGCGCAAATCGGCTCAACTCGTCAATCGTCTCCACCGACGCCGGCGCGATCGCCAGAAACACCTGCGACTGCCCAACCTCCTTCGCCGGGTCCGTCGAGAAATCATGCGTTGCCATTCCGCCCGTCAGCATCGCCGCCAGTACATCCAGCACAAACGACAAGCCTGACCCCTTCCAATATCCAATCGGCAGCGCCCGGTGCGTCTGTTCGATCACCCCGGGATCGTTCGTCAACTCGCCATGCTCATCGTAGCCGCCCGGCACCGGCAGCGTGTCTCCTCGCTCGCGATACGCCGCCAGCGTTCCGTACGAAAACTGCGACATCGCCATGTCCAGCACAATCGGCGCAGACTGGCCCTCACCACCGGCCTTCGAGATCACGCGCCGCGGAATCGCCACCACCATCGGATTATTCCCCAGCGCCACCGTACTCGCGCCCCATGGTGGCAGGTTGGGCAGCGTGTTCGTCCAGCACATCGCCGCAAACCCCGCATCCGCCGCCTGCCATCCATACGTCCCCGCACGCATCCAGTGCGACGTGTCCGCCAGCGCCACACACCCCAGCCCATGCTCTCTTGCAAGCTCCATGGCCCGCTGCATCGCGGAATACGCCGCCAGATTTCCCGGCCCGCGCCGCCCCGTCCAGCGCTCAATCGCACCGAATCCCGCCACCTTCTCCGGCCCCGCGCGTGGATCAATCAGCCCACTGCGCACATGCTGCGCAAACCGCGGCAGCCGCGCCACTCCATGCGTCCGCACCCCGTCACGATCCGTCTCGGCTGTCAGCCGCGCACCCAACGCCGCCCGCGCGGGCGCGACTCCCAACGCCAGCAATACGAGCTCGATACGTGCCTGCAGCTCTGCGAACGCTATGCGTCTCATAGGTTCCCTTGCTCCCCATGTCGTCTGTGCCATCCAGTCTACACATCGGCGATACACTCTCAGCAGCACGCGCCGCGCTTCCTTCACAAATCGTTTCCGCTTCAGCCAGCAACCGCTCCACCGAGGTCCCTTTCCGTGAAGTCCATTTGCCCCTTGCTGCTCCTTGCTGTGCTCTCGATCGTCACTCTCCCCACGCAAGCCCAGTCTCCCTCACACGCTGCGAACACCGTGCCCGCGCTCCTGCTCTCCGACATCCACCTCGATCCCCTCCACGATCCCGCCAGGTTCGCCGCCCTCCGCGCCGCGCCCGCATCCGGCTGGGCAGCCATCCTCTACGGTCCGGCATCTTCCACCCAGGCAGCCGACTTCGCTCAGCTCCAGGAAACCTGCAGCGCTAAGGGCATCGATACCCCCCCGGCGCTGCTCCAATCCAGCCTCGACGCTGCTCGAAAGCGGCAGCCTCACCCGCTCCTGATCACCATCTCCGGCGACCTCCTCGTCCACCAGCTCGACTGCCGCTTCCGCATCCTCGCCCCCTCCGCCACCGCCGCCGACTACTCCGCCTTCGCCTCCAAAACCGTCGCCTTCATCGCCCTCCAACTCCGCGAAACCTTTCCCCACACCCCCATCTACTTCGCCCTCGGCAACAACGACTCCGGCTGCAAGGATTACCGCGAAGACCCCGACAGCGCCTTCCTCCAGGCCGACGCCGCCAGCTTCTCCGCCGACGCCGTCTCCCCCACCGATCGCGCCGCCATCCTCCACGACTTCCCCCAGCTAGGCGACTACACCGTCACCCTCCCCGCCCCCATCCGCGACACGCGTCTCATCGTCCTCCAGGACATCTTCGAGTCCAAGCGATACACCACCTGCAGCGGCGCCTCCAGCGACGACGCTGCGGCTCAGCAGATCGCCTGGCTCCGCGCCCAGCTCACCGCCGCCCGCGCCGCCCGTGTGCACGTCTGGGTCATGGCACACATCCCGCCCGGCATCGACGCCTACTCCACCTTCGCCAACCATCGCGATGTCTGTGCCGGCCAGTCCCCCGTCATGTTTCTCGCCTCCGATACCCTCGCCACCACCCTCTCCGAGTTCCCCGACGTCATCCGCCTCGCCCTCTTCGGCCACACCCACATGGACGAGTTCCGCGTCTATACATCAGCCGCAGGCGCCATTCCCGTCAAGCTCGTCCCCTCCATCGCCCCGGTCAATGGCAACAACCCCGCCTTCACCCTCGCAGAGATCGAGCCCTCCACCGCAACCCTCAAGGACTACACCATCTACAGCGCCGGCAATCCAACCGGCGCTGCCACCACCTGGGATACCAAAGACACCACCTGGAGCGAAGAGTATCGTTTCTCCACCGCCTACCACCTTCCCGACCTCTCCGGCGACTCCCTCGAAAAACTCACAACCTCTTTCGTCGACGACGAATCCGGCCGCACCGAAGCCAGCCGCGCCTACCAGAAATTCTTCTTCGTCGGCGATCCCGGTGGAGCGAAGAGCGTCAAGGCCAGCATGAACGCCATGGCCATGCAGATCCTCTGGCACGCCTACGCCTGCGCCATCACCCACGCCGACAGCACCAGCTTCAGCAAGTGCGCCTGCCCCGCTTCACCGCCGCCCGCGCCCTAGCCCGCTCCACCCCCATCATCGGTAAACGCGCAGGCTATCCCCCTCATTTGACTTTCAACCTCGCGCAGCCAGACGATGAAAGTCCGAAGGGGATAGCATCCATTCCACCCATGACTCGACCCAGTCCCCTTGGTTCTTCTTCCACGAGGTATCGCCAAGCATGAGCAACACTCCTCCCTCCACCTCTGCCGGAGGATCAACCACCCCCGGAGCGAAGCTTCGCGCGGCCATCACGGCCGAGCACCCTCTCCAGGTCGTCGGCGCCATCAACGCCTACCACGCCCGCATGGCCGAGCGCGTCGGCTACCGCGCCCTTTACCTCTCCGGCGGTGGCGTCGCCGCCGGCTCCCTCGGCATCCCCGACCTCGGCATCTCCACCATCGATGATGTTCTGACAGATGTCCGCCGCATCACCGACGTCTGCTCCCTCCCCCTCCTCGTCGACATCGACACCGGCTTCGGCGGCGCCTTCAACCTCGCCCGCTCCGTCCGCTCCCTTATCAAGGCCGGAGCCGCCGGCTGCCACATCGAAGACCAGGTCCAGGCCAAACGCTGCGGCCATCGCCCCAACAAGCAAATCGTCCCCACCGCCGAAATGGTCGATCGCATCAAGGCCGCCGTCGACGCCCGCACCGATCCCGCCTTCGTGATCATGGCCCGCACGGATGCGCTAGCATCCGAGGGTCTGGAGGCGGCTCTAGCTCGCGCCGCCGCCTGTGTAGAAGCCGGCGCCGACATGGTCTTCCCCGAAGCCGTCGCGGAGCTCTCCCAATACCGCGCCTTCGCCGAGCGCACCCACGCCCCCATCCTCGCCAACATCACCGAGTTCGGCGCCACCCCGCTCTTCACCCTCGACGAACTTCGCAGCGCCAACGTCTCGCTCGCCCTCTATCCCCTCTCCGCCTTCCGCGCCATGAACGCCGCCGCCCTCAACGTCTATCAGCACATCCGCACCGACGGCACCCAGCAACACGTCGTCAACACCATGCAAACCCGCGCCGACCTCTACGACTACCTCGGCTACCATGCCTACGAAGAAAAGCTCGACGAACTCTTCGCCGAAAAGAAGTAGCCAAGGAGACCGTCGCTGTTACTCTTGCCGGTGCTTATTTTTCGGTCGTCATCCTGGGCGTAGCGAAGGATCCCTATATTGGCTGTTGCATTTGTCTTTGCACTTGCGTTTGTCTTTGCACTTGCTTTTCTTTCTGTCATTCCCTCTGGGAATCTGCTTCTCGCACTTGCTTTTGCTCCACCGGATTAGCAGCGGACTTCAGTCCGCTGAATAGCCCGCACAACAAATTGGGCTTTAGCCCTGGCCACACAAGGATGATCATGCCCATCGAAACCACTCCCTACACCTTCAAGCCAAAGAAATCCGTAGCCCTCTCCGGAGTCCCCGCCGGCAACACCGCCCTCTGCACCGTCGGCCGCAACGGCAACGACCTCCACTACCGCGGCTACGACATCCTCGAACTAGCCGCTAACTGCGAGTTCGAAGAAGTCGCCCACCTCCTGCTCTACGGCCACCTCCCGACCCCGCACGAGCTAGCCCACTACAAGCAGCGCCTCCGCAGCCTCCGCGGCCTCCCCCAGCCCGTCAAAGTCGCGCTCGAGCAAGTCCCCCGCACCGCTCACCCCATGGACGTCCTCCGCGTCGGCGTCGCCATGCTCGCCACCGTCGAGCCCGAACCCGAGCCCCACACCAACCACTCCGCCCTCTACATCGCCGACCGCCTCATGGCCTCGCTCGGCAGCATCCTCCTCTACTGGTACCACTTCTCGCACTCCGGTCATCGCATCGAAGTGGAGACCAACGACGATTCCATCGGCGGACACTTCCTCCACCTCCTCCACGGCAAACCCGCCAGCCCCGAGTGGATCAAGGCTATGCACGTCTCGCTCATCCTCTACGCCGAGCACGAGTTCAACGCCTCCACCTTCACCGCCCGCGTCATCGCCGGCACCGGCTCCGACCTCCACTCCTGCATCGCCGGAGCCATCGGCGCGCTCAAAGGCCCCAAGCACGGCGGCGCCAACGAAGTCGCCCTCGAAATCCAACAGCGCTACGCCTCCCCCGACGAAGCCGAGGCCGACATCCGCCACCGCATCGACAACAAGGAAGTCATCATCGGCTTCGGCCATCCCGTCTACACCATCAGCGACCCGCGCAACGCCGTCATCAAGAAGGTCGCCTACAGCCTTGCCGAACACGCCGGCGACCTCAGCATCTACAACATCGCCGACCGCCTCGAAGCCGTCATGCACGAGACCAAAAAGATGTTCCCCAACCTCGACTGGTTCTCCGCCTCCGCCTACCACACCATGGGCATCCCCACCGCGATGTTCACGCCCATCTTCGCCATAGCCCGCACCAGCGGCTGGTCCGCCCACGTCATGGAGCAGCGCGCCGACGGCAAAATCATTCGCCCCTCCGCCAACTACACCGGCCCGGAAGACGTCCCCTTCCTACCCTTGGCCAACCGCACGTAGCACCTGACTGTGCACTTGCACTTCTGGTTGTCATTCCGCAGCGCAGCGGAGGAATCTGCTTCTCCACAATGCTGCCTATCCTCTCCCACGACCCTAACGTTCCATCGACCAGTTCTTAGCTAGAAGCTAAAAGCTAGAGGTTTAGAAGCTAGACAATGTCCGCACCCATCAGCAACGTCCGCCCGCCCTTCGACCAACCCCTCATCGACATCGTCGACTACGCCCTCAACTACACCATCACCAGCGAACTAGCCTACGAAACCGCCCGCTACTGCCTCCTCGACACCCTCGGCTGCGGCCTCCAGGCCCTCGACTTCCCCGCCTGCACCAAGCTCCTCGGCCCCCTCGTCCCCGGCCTCACCATGCACCACGGGGCGCGCGTCCCCGGCACCTCCTACGAGCTCGACCCCGTGCAAGCCGCCTTCAACATCGGCACCATCATCCGCTGGCTCGACTACAACGACACCTGGCTGGCCGCCGAGTGGGGCCACCCCTCCGACAACCTCGGCGCGATCCTCGCCGTCGCCGACTACCTCACCCGCAATGGCCATCCCCTCACCATCCGCGACGTCCTCACCGCCATGATCAAGGCCCACGAAATCCAAGGCTGCATCGCCCTCGAGAACTCCTTCAACAAGGTCGGCCTCGATCACGTCCTCCTCGTCAAAGTAGCCTCGACCGCGGTCGTCTCGCAGATGCTCGGCCTCACCCGCGAGCAAACCCTCAATGCCGTCTCGCTGGCCTTCGTCGACGGCCAATCCCTCCGCACCTACCGCCACGCCCCCAACACCGGCTCGCGTAAATCCTGGGCCGCCGGCGACGCCACCTCCCGCGCCGTCCGCCTCGCCCTCATCGCGCAAACCGGCGAGATGGGCTACCCCTCCGTCCTCTCCGCCAAGACCTGGGGCTTCTACGACGTCAGCTTCAAGGGCCAGCCCTTCAAATTCCAGCGGCCCTACGGCTCCTACGTGATGGAAAACGTCCTCTTCAAAATCAGCTTCCCCGCCGAGTTCCACTCCCAGACCGCCGTCGAAGCCGGCGTCACTCTCCACGCACAGCTAGCCGCACTCGGCAAAACCGCAGCCGACATCAAGGCCGTCACCATCCGCACCCACGAAGCCTGCATGCGCATCATCGACAAGCAGGGCCCGCTCGATAACCCCGCCGACCGCGACCACTGCATCCAGTACATGGTCGCCGTCCCTCTCATCTTTGGCCGCCTCACCGCCGAGGACTACGACGACACCATCGCCCGCGATCCCGTCTGGGGTACGCGCATCGACCACCTCCGCGCCACCATCACCTGTGTCGAAGACCCGAACTTCACCGCCGACTATCACGACCCCACCAAGCGCTCCATCGCCAACGCTCTCACCATCGAACTCACCGACGGCACAGTCCTCCCCGAAGTCATCGTCGAGTACCCCATCGGCCACCGCCTCCGCCGCACCGACGGCATCCCCCTGCTGCTAGAAAAATTCAAGACCAACCTCGACCGCCGCTTCTCCCCCGCAGTCCGCGACCGCATCCTCGCAGCCTCCCTCAACCAATCCAACCTCGAAGCCACCCCCGTCGACCAGTTTGTGTCGCTGTTCGTCGTGTAGTTTGTGTTGCTGTTTGTCGTGTAGATAGAATGGCCTCACTTTCCGCGGAGGGCAGTTCGCATGAACTTTGTTACCCGCTCTATCCTCGTCCTGTTCGCCCTCTATGGCCTGGTCTTCGTCATTGGCGACGCATTCCTGATGCACGAAAACGCCCCCGTGTGGCTCGCCGGCGCCTTTGTGCTCGTCTTCGTCGTCGCCCAGTTCACCCTCTCTCCCCGGCTCATCGAGTGGGTCTTCTCCATCGATTGGGACCAGTCCGCCCTGCCCGCCGCGAACCGCCAGTTCGTCGAAGAGCTCTGCCAGCGGCGTGGCCTTCCGCCACTACGCTTCGGCGTGATCCACAGCGGCACCCCCAATGCCTTCTCCTTCGGCCGCTTCCGTAAAGACGCACGCGTCGTTATCACCGACGGCCTGCTGGACATCCTCACCGTCGACGAGGCCAACGCCGTCCTCGCCCATGAGATCGGCCACGTCGAACACTATGACTTCGCTGTCATGACGCTCGCCGCCGCCGCCCCGCTCGTCCTCTACCAAATGTACGTCTATGGCAATCGCATCAAGAACCTGCGTGCGGTCGCCTGGTGCGCGTACTTCGCATACATCATCGGCCAATTCCTCGTGCTCACGCTCAACCGCACACGTGAGTACTGGGCCGACCACTACTCCGCCGAGTGCACTCACGCGCCCGGCGACCTTTCCTCCGCACTCGTCAAGATCGCCTATGGCATGGTCAAGCAGGACGGCGAGTTCCGCGAGACCCTGAAGTCCGGCTCGGCGGAGGAGAAGAAGCTCTCCGCGCGCCAGCGCCAGTTTGGCGGCGCCATGGCTCTCATGGGCATCTCCAATCTCAATTCCGGCATGTCCCTCGCCCTGGCCATGGCAAACCCCCAGCAAGCCGCAGAGGTCATGCGCTGGGACTTGGTCAACCCGTGGGCGCGCGTCTACGAACTCAGCTCCACGCACCCGCTCACCGCGCTCCGCGTGCGCGCACTCAACGAAACGGCCGAGCAGATGCAGCTACCCATCTCTTACCCCTTACCGGACGGTCCCACAGGGCGCAAAATACGCTGGGGCAACTTCCCCCTCGAATTTTTTCTCTGGATTGCCCCCTTCGCCTGCATTGCCGCGCTGGTCTTTCAGGGCTTCCTCCGGACCGCCCTCGCGCAAAGAGGCATAGAACTTCCCGAAACAGTCATGCCATGGCTGCTGATTGCCATCGGCATCCTCTGGGCTCTCCGTATCGCCTTTCGCTATCGAGGCAAGTTTCGCGAGGCGCAGATCCAAACCCTCCTGGAGGACCTCGACGTCTCCCAAATGACGCCGCGCGCCGTCGAATTGCGTGGCGAGATCATCGGCAACGGCGTACCCGGCGTCTTCTGGAGCCCGGATCTGGTGATGCAGGATCAGACCGGCCAGATGTTCGTGCTGTACCGCTCCTCTATTCCCTTCGGTCGGCTCTTCTTCGCTCTCACGGACGCCTACCGATTCATCGACGAACAAGTCACCGTGCGTGGCTGGTACCGTCGCGGCCTGCGCCCCTATGTCGAGCTCTCGGACATACGCGCGACCGTCAAAAAAGCCTCGCTTCCCAGCAGCGGCCCCATCAGCATCTTTAGTCAAGCTTCCCTCGACGCAGCGGCCGCAACGGTTCCCGAAGAACTCCACCAGCGCTCATATTCCCGCTGGATTCAACTGGCGCTCTCCGCAGTCGTTGCGGCCGTCGGTGTCATCTGGCTGTTGGGTGCCAGCTAGCATTTCCTACTTCAGCACCACATCCACCACCTCGATCGTGTACGCCGGCACGGTATGCTTCATCACCGCCCCCGTAAACCGCAGCGTGCTATCCACCGGACGAATCGCCACCGGATCCGTGATCGTATTCGTAGCCTGGAACGTCGCCCCATGCAGCGAAATCATCTTCGCATCATGCGCGCCCGCGCCCAAGCCCTTCAGCGCAATCTCCAACGGCTGATCCAGCGTCGTCGCATTCACCAGCTTCAAGTGCAACACATGCGTATCCGACGACTCCGTCACCGAATAGAAGAACCGTGCATTCGGATCAACACCCGTAATCGAGTTCTGCGGCTGCCCATCGCCGATATGCGCGCCAAACATGCACTGCGCATAGTAGCTCGGCGACCCATAACTGGTCAGCGCGTCATAGCCAATCAGATCCGTCGGCCACTGCATCGCTCCCGGATTCACATTCACCAGCAACGGCGCATAGCTCGCCATCTTGATCAAATCGCTATTCCGCTCCATCGACGTCATGAACGCCGCATCCCCCAGCGCATCGCCAAAGTTAGGAGTCGGCGATCCCGACCGCGTAGCCCACTCGCCCACAAACACCTTCGGCCCAGAGCGCGGCGCATCGTCGTAGTGATGCACCAGGGCAAACATATCCGCGGGCGACTTGTAATAGTGGTCATCAATCAAATCCGGCTCATTGCCCGCCCTCACCTTCACCGGCGTCGTCGCAATCAGCTTGTACTGCGGATACTTCTTGCGCAGCGCTTCAGCAAACTGCGCATACCGCTCGTCATAGCTTCCACTCTTGTCGAACCAGTCTTCATTACCAATCTCGATGTAGTGCAGCGGGAACGGCGCGGCATGCCCATCCTTCGCCCTCTCCGCGCCCCACTTCGTCGAGACATCGCCCGTCACATACTCCACCTCATCCAACGCGCTCTGCACATACGACTCCAGGTCCTTCCCCGGCTTCACATGCTCCCCGCGCAGCGAGTAGCCCGCATACACCGCCAACACCGGCTCCACATGCAGTTGCTCGGTCCACTTCAGAAACTCCATCATCCCAAATCCGTCCGTCGACCAGTACGTCCACGGCGCCATATGCCCCGGCCGATCTACCAGCGGCCCAACCGTCTCCTTCCAGTTGTACCAATCCTTCAGCCTGTCGCCTTCCAGGTAGTTGCCGCCCGGCAGCCGTATGAAGTTCGGATGCATCGCCGCCATCTTCTCCATCAAATCCGTCCGGTTCCCATTCGGCTGATTTTCATACGTTGGCGGAAACAAACTCACCAGCTGCAGATGCAGGGTCCCCGGGCGCGCCACCGTCAGCTCCAAAGTATTATTCGCCGACGTCTTCACCTCGCCCGTCTTCAGCGTGAACTCATAGCGCGTCCAACCGCTGCCGCCCAGCTCCACATGCGTTGTTGCCACCACCGCGCCCGTCTGGTTGTTGATCAGCCGCGCCGTCACCGGCCCCACCTCGCCATCTACCTTCGCGTAGAACGAGCCCTTGTACATCGTGTTCGCCCGCACCGGAATTCCCCAGTAGCCGGAGTTGCTCAGCCCAGCCTCATTCCCCGCTGAAGCCGCCGTCACTTTCAACGCCAGGCTGGTATGCAGCGCTGTGCTCGGCCCATCCTCCATATCGACCGCCGCCGTCATCGCCCCGTTACCTCTCACCACCTCGGTCCAGTTATCCACCCCCATCCAGTTGCCGCGGAACGTGCTGTTGCTGAGCAGCTCCGCATACAGGCCCCCCTGGTACGAATGATTGATCTCCTCGGTCATCAGCCCATACATCTTCGCGCTCGCCGGCTTCGCAATCACGCTCGTGTCCACCTCCAAATGCGCCACCGGCTGCAGCGCTGCAGCATGCTGGCTTGGCCCAGCAGGGTGGCTCTGCGCTGAAGCGGCAACCCAGCCGGCACACAGCCCGGCAGCTACCAGCAAATTCACAACACGACGAGTGGCAACACGAGGAAATAAACGCATAACAGGAGTTCGCTCACAATCAAAAGATGGAATAGCCAACGCCGAAATTCTACCCCAGAAATCGTTTACTTGGCTCCCCCTCCTGGAGAGCGGGGCCTTTTGACTCCCGCCGTCCGCGCAGGACCCCTGTATCCTGAGCTCGCCATGTCTTCACCAGAGCCCGATTATCCCGCCATGCTCCGCATCGCCCTCGAAGAAGCTCGCACCGGCCTCGCCGAAGGTGGCCTCCCCATCGGCGCCGCCATCTTCCGCGCCGACGGCACGCTCATCAGCCGCGGCCACAACCGCCGCATCCAGCAGTCCGACCCCTCCATCCACGGCGAAACCGACGCCTTCCGCAACGCCGGCCGCCAGCGCTCTTACCGCGACCTCATCATGGTCACCACGCTCGCTCCCTGCTGGTACTGCTCCGGCCTCATCCGCCAGTTCGGCTTCCGCACCGTCGTCATCGGCGAAAGCGTTAACTTCTCCGGCGGCGAGCACTGGCTCCGCGACCTCGGCATCCGCATCATCGACCTGGCCGACCCCGCCTGCATCGCCATGATGCGCGACTACATCGCCGCCAACCCCACCGTCTGGCACGAAGACATAGGCGTCGACTAGAGCCCTGCCCCCACCCGTAGCGAACGTGGCGCTAAACTTCGCGCACGTTGCGTCAAGGCTTTCACCGATTCGTCAACCACCGTATCATCTCCGCCTCACCCGGCCACTTCGCCACCAGCTCCTCCGCGCTCGCGTCCTCATAGTCTACGAACTCAAACCCCGGACTCACCGTACACCCCAGCAGCGCCCAACCCTCACTCCTCAACAACCGAGACCCCTGCCACACCCCTGCCCGCACCACATGCTGCGGCCGCTCCCCCGCCTCCAGATCCTTCCCAATCACGATCTGCTCGCTGCGGCCATCGTCAAACAACTGCAGCATCTCCACCGCGCCACCCATGTAGTGATGAAAAATCTCGTCACTCTTCAGCACATGCATCTCGCTGAACGTTCCCGGCTCCAGCAGATAATAGATCGCCGTCGACGTCCGCCGCGCGCCCTCATATCGCCCTTCCTCAAAGCACGAAGCCGCTACAAATTCCTCTGACTCCCACGTCCGCACATACCAACCACCCTCACGCGGATGCTTTACCAACCCTAAAATCTTCTTCACCTCATCAGCTGTCATAGCCCCATCCTAAGCCACGCCCGTCGCTGCGCCCTCCGCGATACACTCATTCAACCATTCATCGGGCCCTGTCACTAGATCTCTGCGCCGCATCCCACCACGCCGCAAAGGACCCCTTCATGCTCGACGTCCACCCGCCCCACCAGGCCGCCCACACCTGGACCGACTTCTTCATCCACATCGCCACCATCGTCCTCGGTCTGCTCATCGCGATCGGCCTCGAACAAACCGTCGAGCTCGTTCACCACCGCCGCGAAATCCGCGAAGCCCGCGCAGCTCTTGCAGCAGAGCATCAGGAAAACATCCGCCGCTACCATGAAAATGTTCGCGACCATCTGCTGCGTATCGCCAACCAAAGCAGCGATCAGGACGTCCTCCGCTACCTGCTCGCCCACCCCGGTACTTCCCAGGAAAACCTGCCCGGCGTCATGAACTACGGCAGCATCACCATCGGCGAACCCGTCGAGTCCGCATGGGTAACCGTCGAACACTCCGATGTTGCCTCTCTCCTCCCCTCCGCCGAACTCGAGAATCTTGCCAACGAATACAAACAGCTCGATCGCGAATCCCAGTACTTTCACGATTCGCTGCAGCCCTATCTCACCGATTGCGCCGACTACCTCACCCATACGGCCGACATCACCGCCACCAATGCGCCCGAACAGCAGCAGACTCTCAACTGCATCGTTCTCATGCAGGGCCGCGAGTCCGTCTTCGGCGATCAACTCTCCGTCATCGGCACCCTCAACGGCTATGGACCGCCTATCGACTGGTGGAAGATGATCCCCTTCTTCCACATGGCAGAACAGCATCGCTTCGCCGCCACGCACCCCGCAACCAACGCGCCCTCGGAGCTAAAACGCAAGCAGGCGCTCTCTGCACTCGAACCTTCCACCGAAAAACAATAGGCCAGGAGACCCACCCGTGCTCGACGTCCACCCGCCCCACCACGCCACCCATACCTGGCGTGACTTCTTCATCCACATCGCCACCATCGTCGTTGGCCTCATCATCGCTGTCGGCCTCGAGCAGCTCGTCGAGCACATTCACCAGCGCTACGAGCTCCGCGAAACCCGCGAAGCCCTCGCCCGCGAGCTCGAATCCAATCGCGTCCACCTCGCCAGCAATCAGCACGAATGGCTCCTCACCACCGCTGGTCTCAAGAACAACTTACTCGTGCTCGAATACATCCGCCAGCATCCCGGCACGCCCGAAACCGCACTCCCCGGCGACCTCAACTGGAATCAGGCTCCCTTCGCCTACGATCACGCCGTATGGGACGCCGCCGAAAAAAACGGGATCACCCGCGAGATGCCCCTTACCGAAGCCAACACAGATCAGAACCTATACACGCAGCTCGGCGGCCTTTCCCAGCAGTCGTTCGACGACTGGAACGCCATCAACGACGCTGCCAGTTTCGAGCTCCTCGACACCGACCCCACTCATCTCTCCCGCCAGCGCCTCGACCAGGTCATTCAACTCACCGAAACCGCCCTCGAGAAACACATCGAGTTTGGCCTCTCCTACGGCCGCCTCGCCCACGATTTTCCTGACCTTCCCCACGCCATCACCTGGACCAACATCGACCGCGTCCGCCCCTCCGCCTTAAGCCTCGATCCTCACGGCATGGCCGCCGCCCATCAGCGCACCACCGACCGAATCCACGCCGGCCTCCACGCCCTCGATCCCTCCACTCCATAACCCGCGCCCTCGCAGATCTGCGTTACCATGACCGCACACCACCATGCTCGGATCCGACCACATGTTTCTCAACCTCATCACCATCTGCATTGGCCTGATCATCGCCTTCGGCCTGCAGCAGATCGTTGATCTCTTCCGGCGTCGCCGCCGCGCGCGCAAACACCAAGCCGACGCCGCCAAAGCCCACAACTCCCCCGACGACCCCCTCCCGCCGCCACCTCCCTCCACCCCGCTCTAACCTCTGCGGTACGATATCCCCAATCCCCCCGGGCCCGGTCTATCACTCCCAACCACGCAGAGGCCCCCAATGCTCGACGTCCACCCTCCCCACCAGGCCGCCCACACCTGGCGCGACTTCTTCATCCACATCGCCACCATCTGCATCGGCCTGCTCATCGCCATTGCCCTCGAGCAATGCGTCGAAGCCATCCACCATCACCATCAGCGCGAATATCTCGAACAGCAGATGCACGTCGAGTCCGAGCAGAACCTCGACCTCGTCCGAGCGCAGATTCGCTTCGCCGCCCAGCGCCGTGACTACCTCAACGCCTGCGTTCGCGCACTGCAGTCCGCCACCCCATCCAACGGCCAACTCGTCGTCACGCTTCCCGTCAACAACGTCTCCTTCCCCACCAGTTCGCAGGGCCTGCTCATCTCCCCTTCCCGCGGCACCTGGACCATCGCCCAGGCCGCCGGAACCGTAGCCCTCCTTCCCCCAGAGAGAGCGAAAGTTTATTCCCGCCTCGACCTCACCGCCGAGTTCGAACGCCAGGCCGAGATCGAAACCAGCCACACCGCCACCCTCCTTGCCATCGCCCGTCTGCAGGACCACGCCGCCACCGCCGACGGCCATCCCCTTCGCCTCACCCAGGCCCAGGCTGACGACCTGCTCCGCGCCTTCGGCACTACCCGCGAAGCCGCTACCGACTTCCACTTCCGTCTCGTCGTCCTCGAAGGCTCCCTCGAAGCCGTCGTCGCCAACGTCGACAACCTTCAGCAGATGTACCCCTACCAAATCCGCGCCATCGCTCGCGAAGGCGCGAACGCTGCCGCCAGTCGAGCCCGCGACATCAGCAACTCCGTCCCTCAGCCCTGATCCCCTGTAGTTCATCTCCCGGAGACCCCCAATGCTCGACGTCCACCCGCCCCACGTCCCCACCCACACCTGGCGCGACTTCTTCATCCACATCGCCACCATCGTCGTCGGCCTCCTCATCGCCGTCGGCCTCGAACAAACCGTAGAGGCCGTCCATCATCGCCATCAACGCAACGAGCTAACAGACCACATGCGTGCGGAGGCTGACCGCAATCTGCCCGTCATCCGCGAGTCACTCGCCCGCCTGCAGACCCAACGCGCCTACATCCAATCGCTGCAAGCTGCCCTCTCATCCGCGAAGGTGTCCGGCGCCACCGTCTCTCTCCCAGGCGTTACGCCGCGCGGGGGCTCTGCCATCTTTGTCTCGGTCTCGCGCAGCACCTGGATTTCGGCACAGGCCGCCGGCCTCGTCGCACTTCTGCCGTCGAATCAAGCCGGTCTCTACTCCCGCATCGACTTCAACGCCGAAGAAGCGATTCACGACGAAGATGAGATGTACGAGAACCTCCGCCTGTTCCTCGCGGAGTGCAGTCGCGCGAACTTCGACTACACCTCACCAGCTATCTCCACCCTCACCCTTGCACACCGTGACGACCTGCTCTTCCAACTCGCCCGCGTCGAGACCGCCGTCGAGAACTACGCCATGCGTCTCAGCCTCATGGAAGGCGCGGATGAGTCCGTCGTAGCAGGAGTGCTCTCCCTCCAGGGGATGTACCCCTATCAAAGCGCCGCCCTTGCAAGGCTCAACTTCAACAGCCGCCTCGGAGCTTTTTATGGTGGCCAGACCGGATCCACCTACAAAGACCTCTCCACCCACCCTGCCAGTCCGGAATAGCAATTTCCTCTCAGGTATCCTGTTCCCAAAGCCACACCAATCTTCTTCCCTCGAAGGCCTCCGTCGCGCATGGAATCCCGCTCAAGATTTATCGGACGCCTCGAAGCCTACTTCAAATTCTCCGAGCACCAGACCACCTGGCGCATCGAGCTCCTCGCCGGCCTCACCACCTTCATCACGATGGCCTACATCATCTTCGTGAACCCGGCTATCCTCTCGCAAACCGGCATGCCTCTCGCCGCCGTCACCACCAGCACCTGCCTCTGCGCCGCCTTCGGCTCCATCATGATGGGAGCCCTCGCCAACTATCCCCTCGCCCTCGCGCCCGGCATGGGCCTCAACGCCTACTTCACCTACACCGTCGTCAAGGGCATGGGCGTCCCCTGGCAAACCGCTCTCGGCGCCGTCTTTATCTCTGGCATCATCTTCCTCCTGCTCACCATCGGAGGCATCCGCCAGCGCCTGGTCGCCGCCATCCCTCACGAACTCCACGCCGCCGTTGCGGGAGGCATCGGCCTCTTCATCGCCTTCATCGGCCTGGTCAACTCCGGCATCATCGTCCGCAGCAACGCCACGACCGTCACCCTCGGAGACCTCCACAGTCACACCACCCAGCTCGCCATCTTCGGCATCCTCCTCATCGCCATCCTCCAGGCCTACAACGTCAAAGCCTCCATGCTCATTGGAGTCCTCGGCACCCTCGCCCTCGGCATCCTCCTCCATCAAGTCAAATACCAACCCTCCACATTCAATCCTCTCGCAATCCGCGCGACAGCCTTCCACCTCGACATTCGCGGCGCTCTCCACCTCAACGCCTTCGAGATCATCTTCGTCTTCCTCTTCGTCGACCTCTTCGACAACATCGGCACCCTCGTCGCCGTCACCGAACGCGCGGGCCTCATCGCCGCCGACCACACCATCCCCCGCCTCGACCGCATCTTCTTCGCCGACGCCACCTCCACCGTCGTCGGTGCCCTCGCCGGCACCTCGACCGTCACCAGCTACATCGAATCCTCGGCGGGAGTTGCAGCAGGTGGCCGCACCGGCATCACCGCCATCACCACCGGCATCCTGTTCCTGCTCGCCATCTTCGTCGCTCCCCTCGTCGGCGCCATCCCCGACTTCGCCACCGCCCCCGCCCTCATCCTCGTCGGCGCCCTCATGCTCGGCGGCGCTTCGTCCATCGACTGGAACGAACCCCGCATCGCCATCCCCGCCTTCCTCACCCTCATCACCATCCCTCTCACCTACTCCATCGCCACCGGCCTCTCCTTCGGCCTCATCAGCTTTGCCGTCCTCGAAATCGCCACCGGCCGCGCCCGCCGCCAGCACTGGATGCTCTACCTCCTCGCCCTCCTCTTTCTCGCCCGATTCATCTATCTCCGCGCCAGCTGATGTACCCTCATCCTTGCAAGCCTTCCTTCGCGAAACGTGGCGTTAAACTTCGCGAACGTTGCGTCAAAGCTTTTACTCTGTAACCCAAGGAGAAACATCATGGACCGCAAAGCATCCGCCCTCTGGAACGGTGACCTCAAGACCGGCAAGGGCACCATTACCAGCCAAAGCAACACCCTCCACGACACCCCCTATAGCTTCAAGTCTCGCTTCGAAGAGGGCACCGGCACCAACCCCGAAGAGCTCATCGCCGCCGCCCACGCCGGCTGCTTCACCATGGCCTTCGCCAACGAGCTCTCCAAGGCCGGCCACACCGCCACCTCCGTCGCAACCGACGCCATCGTAACCCTGGAAATGCTTCCCACCGGCCCCACCGTCACCAAGATCCACCTCGTCAACAAGTCCGAAGTCCCCGGCATCGACAAAGCCAAATTCGACGAAGTCGCCGCCGGCGCCAAGGCCAACTGCCCCATCTCCCGCCTCCTCGCCGCCGCCGAAATCACCCTCGACGCCACCCTCCTCTAAGAGTCTGTTTAAGAACTCAAGACGCATGTCCTGCCGGACGAGCCCACTACGCGTGGGGCGGCAACTTCGTTGCGGGCAGAGGCCTTCGGCTGGGCGCTTCCGTTGGTCGCGAACTACATTTTTCGCCGACCACCGGGAGGCCCACGCGAAGCAGCAAAAAGGCGTGCGAAGGCCCGCCCCACGCGTAGTGGGGACTTCGAGCAGGCCTTCTGTCTTCTCTACACTCTATCCCCTGCCTTGCCCCCAACCCTGCCCCGCCCAACCGCATCGTACCTTCAGGCGGCAAGCTCGCCCTCAAGGAGATCCACGATGGAACGCAGCGCATCGGCAGTTTGGCATGGCGACTTGAAAAAGGGCACCGGCGCCCTCACCACCCAAAGCCACGTCCTCAACGACACCCCCTACAGCTTCCACACCCGCTTTGAAGACGGCGCCGGCACCAACCCCGAAGAGCTCATCGCCGCCGCCCACGCCGGCTGCTTCACCATGGCCCTCAGCTCCCAGCTCACCTCTGCCGAGCACCCGCCCAGCACCATCGAAACCACCGCCACCGTCACCATGGAAACCACCGACGACGGCCCCACCATCACCCGCATTCACCTCAGCACCCACGCCACCATCCCCGGCATTGAGAAGAGCGCCTTCGACGAGCTAGCCAAGAAAGCCAAAGACGGCTGCCCCATCTCCCGCCTCCTCAAATCCGCCGAGATCACCCTCGACGCCACCCTCACCTAAGCCACCCCTCACCGCGCACCACAAAGCCCGCCATCCGGCGGGCTTTGTTCTGCTTTCACTACTCACTACCCACTACTCACTGTTTTTTTCCACGCAACCTAACCGTTCCAACATCCCCTTGTCTAACCTCGCGAATGGCAAATATGGAGCAAGACGCGATCCGGCGTGTCCTCGCCGGCGATCGAGACGCCTTTCGCGTGCTCATGGACCGGCATCTTCCCACCGTTCTTCGCATGACCTACCGCGTCACCGGCAATGCCGTCGACGCCGAGGAGGCAGCCCAGGAAGCCTTCCTCCTCGCCTACAAAAAGCTCTCCGGCTTCCGCGAACAATCTGCCTTCGGCACCTGGGTCTACCGCATCGCCATGAACTGCTCCCTCAATCTCGTCGAACGCCGCTCCCGCGATCTCGGCTGGGACGCCGTCACCATCGAGCCCGGCTCCTCCACCGAAAACATCGCCATCTCCCCCAGCCTCACCCCGGAAGCCGAGCTCCTCAACACCGAAGCCCTTCGCCGCCGCGAGCGCGCCATGCTCACCCTCACGCCCATGGAGCGCACCGCCTTCATCCTCCGCCACATGGAAGATCAATCCATCCAGGTCATCGCCGACGCTCTCGGCGTCCCCGCAAACTCCGCCAAGCAGGCCATCTTCCGAGCCGTCGCCAAGCTCCGCCGCGAACTCGCACCCTCGCCTTCCGTACCCTCCGCCGTCTTCGCCTCCATCGGGCGCACCAAGGACCTCCAATGACCCCCTTCCACCCAGACCTCGAAAACGACGCCGGCCACACCATCGACCAGGACGACCTCATCGCCTTCCACCTCCACGAGCTCTCACCCCCGCAGGAGCGCGCCCTCCGCCGCGTCCTCCACACTCACTCCGGCCTCCGCTCCGATTCCCTCGCCATCGCCTCCACCCTCCGCGCCTTCCCCAAACACGAACCCTCTCTCCCCCTCGATTCCGCCGCCCTCGACCGCCACTGGAACACTCTGCGCGACTCGCTTCCCATCCACGTTCCTCCCGCAACCGCTTCCCGCAATCCCTTCGCCCGCACCCTGTTCACCCGCTGGGCCTTTCCAACCCTCGCAGCCTCCGCCCTGGCCGCAACCGCGCTCTTCCTCTCTCTCCATCACAATTCCCATCCCGCCCCCTCCACCCTTGCGATCGCGACCCCCCCTCCCCTGGCTGCAATCCCCGCCAACGCCGTACCATCCTCTAGTCCTGTACCGACGTTTGATTCTGTACCTACCGATAGCTCTGTATCTGCCATCTCGATCAGCCGCACACCATTCCTCAACAATTCCACACCACAAGCAGCCATCACCATTCCATCAAGCCCCTTCCAGGCTCAGCCCACTCCCAACCCACCCATCACCCAGCCCATCCCTGCCTCACCCTCAGCCG
>Ga0210392_10000148_pt1 | contig 58248 bp, 51 predicted proteins | sample IncBWC30OmetaG_FD_161057 | JGI IMG/M metagenome (GOLD analysis project Ga0210392, IMG submission 161057) | Forest soil microbial communities from Barre Woods Harvard Forest LTER site, Petersham, Massachusetts, United States - Inc-BW-C-30-O ... | reverse complement strand
AAAATGGATCGATGATATCAGCAAACAGGGAAGGGAAAAACAGAAGCAATTTGTTAAATATTTTATTCATTTGCTGGAGCAGGCCGTACGCCTAAACGCTATCGGCGATGATCCTCAAAATACGCAGTCAATTGCCGGTAATGAACGTGATTTTGCACTGCGTTTAAACAAGTTATGCTCGCTGGCCCAGCAAGAAGCGATCATCAATGAGCTGGATAAAGCCAGCTACTATATCGAACGTAACGCTAATGCAAAAATGCTATTTCATGCCCTCTCCATCAAGCTTTATCATATTATTAGCAACAATTCGTTAATTTTGGTCAATTGAGGAAAAAGCTTCGTGGCGGAAAGTATTATAAATAAGATTATTTTTTTGTTGTCAGCATATAATCTTTACTGAACATCGTTGTGTCACTCTCTTCAGCGGCAGAATATATATTGAACTTTTTCTTGCTGAATATTGAACAAAGTGCTTGAGTACAACACCAATAGTTGATTAATAATACTACTGCCTGTTATAAAAATAGCTTCTCCTCATTCTTAATTATTCATTATTAATTCTTAATTAAAAAGATATGGGATGTGGAAGCGGTGGAAGTTGCGGGTCGGGAGACAGCGCACCGGGTGGTTGCCAAAGTCATGGTAGTTGTAGCTCTGGAAGTTGCAACAGAATGAATGTCCACGATTGGTTAGCCAACCTGCCTTTTAGCGACCCGGAAAGTGGTTGCCGCATTGTTGAAGTTTCTTTCAACAATGGTAGCAGAAAAGATTATTTTAAAAATACTACGATCCATTTTTACGAAAAGGGAGACATGATCGCTGTTGAAGGCGTAAGTGGTTTTGATGTTGGATCTGTAAATCTTACCGGCGAATTAGTGCGTTTACAATTAAAGAAAAACAGCATTAAAGAAGAAAGTCCGGACATTAAAAAAATCCTTCGTCGTGCAACTGAATCTGATTTGGCTAAATGGAAAGAAACCAAAGCAAGAGAAAAAGATGTAATGATACGTAGTCGTGCTATCGCGCGCCAGCTTAAATTAGAAATGAAAGTTGCTGAAGTTGAGATACAAGCAGATGGCAGAAAAGCAACCTTCTTTTACATTGCTGATGACAGAGTTGATTTCAGAGAGCTGATAAAAATATTTGCCGGCGAGTTTAAGGTGAAGGTGGAAATGAAGCAGATCGGAGCAAGACAAGAAGCCGGAAAGGTTGGTGGTATCGGCAGTTGTGGCCGTGAATTATGTTGCAGTACCTGGTTAACAGATTTTAAAAGTGTAAATACGAACGCTGCACGTTATCAAAATTTAAGTATCAATCAAACTAAATTAAGCGGACAATGCGGCCGTTTAAAATGTTGTTTAAATTATGAATTAGATACTTACTTAGATGCGTTACAATTCTTTCCAAATGATTGCGAAGTAATTGAAGTAGCAAAGAGCAGGGCGTTTTTAGTAAAGAAAGATATCTTCCGTAATTTGATGTGGTACACAATGCCTGATAGTAACAAGCAGTATCCATTAACGATCGAAAGAGTTAAAAAAATAAAGGCATTAAATAAAGAAGGTATCAGGCCTGATGATCTGGAACCGGTTGAAGTATTAAGTGGTAAACCAAAAGAGGTAGAACCTGAGTACGCAGATGTTGTAGGTCAGATCAGTTTGAAAACATTAGAAAAGGATAGCCGCAAAAGAAGAGAAAGAGAACGTGGTCAACAGAATCCTAATCAAAATCGGAATCAACAACGTCCTCCACAAAACAGGAACCAGAATCCCCAACAAGGGCAAGGACAGCCACAACAAAACCGCGGTGGGCAAAATCAACCACGACCAAATAATCCTAATCAACCGAACAGGCCTCAAAACCCTAATCAGGTAAATAAAAATCCTAACCAGAATCCAAATCAGAATAGGAACCAGTCGAATCCTAATTCAAATCAAAATAGGAATCAGCCAAACAGGCCACCACAAAACAGAAATCCCAATTCACCACAAGGTGGACAAAATCGTGGACAACAAAATCAATCAAAACCTAATGCTGCACCAAATCCTAACAATACCCAGGGCGGTGGAGATAAAAAAGAATAACATTAACTAATAACGTCAGGTTTTTTAACCTGGCGTTTTTATTTTTGTACAATAACCTAATACATGTCAATTACAGTCAGCAACCTTACAAAAATTTATGGCGAACAAAGAGCAATAAATGATATTTCATTTAAAGTAGGTAAGGGCGAAATAGTTGGTTTTCTTGGTCCGAACGGGGCCGGTAAATCCACTACGATGAAGATCCTCACAGGTTATTTAGAAGCGGATGGCGGTATTGCGGAAGTATGTGATACTAAAGTTTCAACCAATTCTATTGCAACAAAAAAGAAGATTGGTTATTTGCCCGAGGCAAACCCTTTATACTTCGATATGTATGTAAGGGAATATTTGGAATTTATTGCAGGTGTACATCAGATACAAGATCCAAAAACACAAATAGAAAAAGTAATTGTGACGGTAGGTTTAACACCGGAGGCTAATAAAAAAGTGGGGCAATTAAGTAAAGGTTACAAACAACGTGTAGGCCTTGCAGCCGCATTGATACACGATCCTGAAGTATTAATATTGGATGAACCTACCAGCGGATTAGATCCCAACCAAATAGTTGAAATAAGAGAAGTTATCAAAAGGCTCGGAAAGGATAAAACAGTTTTATTCTCTTCACATATTTTACAGGAAGTACAAGCTATATGTGATAGAGTGATCATCATCAATAAAGGCAATATCGTAGCAGATGATACGCTAAGCAATTTGCAAAACGGAAGCACTGATAAGCATATAGTTATCGTACAGTTTAAAGAAAATATCGATATAAATATTTTGAAAAATTTAGTCGGGGTAAGTAATGTAACAGCTGTTGAAACATCAAAATTCAAGATTCAAAATAGTAATCCGGAGAGCATCAGGAAGCAATTATTAGAATTGAGTTTGAAAAACGACCTGAACATTGTTTCTTTGCAAAGCGAAAGCAGTTCTTTAGAGGAAGTGTTTCGTAACCTAACATCAAACCTTAACCAATAAATCAATAACAAAAATTATGAGTTACATCGCAAGTATTCATGCTCGTCAAATTTTAGACAGTCGTGGGAACCCTACAATTGAAGTAGATATTTTAACTGAGAACGATCATTTAGGCCGTGCTGCGGTACCAAGTGGTGCAAGCACAGGTATACATGAAGCAGTAGAACTTCGTGATAACAATAAGAAAGTATACGGCGGTAAAGGTGTTTTAAAAGCTGTAAAAAATGTTAACGATACAATAGCTGAGGCTTTATTAGGATGGGATGTAGCTGATCAAACAGGCATTGATGCAGCGTTGATCGCATTAGATGGTACAGAAAACAAAGGCAAATTAGGCGCAAATGCAATGTTGGCGGTTAGTTTGGCTGTAGCAAAAGCTGCTGCTTTAGAAGCTAAACTTCCTTTATTCCGTTATATTGGCGGTACTAATGCAAGAACATTACCCATTCCAATGTTGAACATTTTAAATGGTGGTTCTCATGCAGATAATAAAATAGATTTTCAGGAATTTATGGTTCAGCCAATCGGAGCTTCTAGCTTTAGCGAAGGTTTAGCATGGGGTGTTGATATATTTCATGCATTGAAAACTGTATTGAAGAAAAAAGGCTTCAGCACTAACGTAGGTGATGAAGGTGGATTTGCTCCAAACATTCAAAGCAATGAAGAAGCAATTGAAACTGTATTAACAGCCATCCAGGCGGCAGGTTACAAAACCGGCAGTCAAATTGTTATTGCAATGGATGCTGCTAACAGCGAATTGTGGGATGCGAAAAAGAAAAAATATGTTTTTCATAAAAGTTCTGGGAAAGAATTAAGCAGCGATCAGTTAGTTAAATTCTGGGAAAGCTGGGCTAAACAATATCCAATTGCAAGTATCGAAGATGGTATGGCTGAAGATGATTGGGCTGGCTGGAAAAACTTAACTGATACGATTGGTAAAAAAGTTCAGTTAGTAGGTGATGATCTTTTCGTTACAAATGTAAAAAGGCTACAACAAGGTATTGATAAAGGAATTGCAAATGCATTATTAGTAAAAGTTAACCAAATTGGTACTTTAACTGAAACGATCAATGCAGTTACAATGGCTCAGAACGCAGGCTTCAATACTATTATGAGTCATAGAAGTGGCGAAACTGAAGATACTACCATTGCTGATTTGGCTGTAGCTTTAAATTGCGGACAAATTAAAACTGGTTCTGCTTCAAGAACTGACCGTGTTGCTAAATACAACCAATTGATCCGTATTGAGGAATTACTGGGAGATAGCGCAATCTATCCAAAGGGAAAGATCAAGTTCGGTAAATAGTTTTTATTGTATATAAATAAAACAGCATGTTTATTATTCGTTAATAAATATGCTGTTTTTACTATTGTTTATCAAAATGAAGTTATTAAATTACATTCCGTCATGGATTTTTAATAAATACCTGATAACAGTTACACTCTTTTTAGTGTGGATGTTCTTTTTTGATCCAAAAGATATTCCCTCTGACCTAAATAGACGAGATAAATACAGAGAATTACAAAGAAATGAAGCTCATTTAAATCAATTGATCGTTCAAACACAGGATGAACTGGCTCAATTGAAGACAAATGCCCAAACAATCGAAAGATATGCGCGGGAAAAGTACCAAATGAAGAAGGATAATGAAGACTTATTCATTGTTTCTCCTTCCTCAACTAATAAATAATTTACATTGTTTTACAATATTCTTTTTAAGAAAACGTTTATATTTTAATCCAATCACAATCCTCGTACCCAAGTAATATTTCCTAAAAAGAGATATTTTTTGAAGCAATCCTAAACCCGAACCAGTAAGAACTGTCTGGCATTTCTATGTATAGAATATACCAGATAAACATCCTTCAAACATTCAATAATCCATTTTAAAAAATATACGTCAACGTGATGTTTGGCTTACATTTTGATAAATTATATTAAATAAACCCAAGAGCGATGAATAGTGTAACAACTGAAGAATTATTGCAATACGTGTACAAAGAAACAGTTGTACAAAGAGGCCTTGCAATAAAAACTGCTATTGAAAATAATAGCAGGGTGCATAAAGAATATACAGCAATTAAAGCGGCTAAAGACAACTTGAATAAAGTTGAGTTAATGTCACCTCGCAAAGAATTGATCGACAGAATTCTTAACCATGCGAAGAAGTCATTAAAATAAGCTAAGCTTGCTATACCTTATTCGTATTTCTTATATTTACATGCAGTTAAAAACTGGATGTAAATTATGACCAAAGCACAGCGCTATCAATTTGTAATTGATTATTTTTTAGAGCATACACCCAATGCCGAGACCGAACTAACCTATGATAATCCTTTTGAATTACTAGTTTCTGTTATTCTTTCTGCACAGTGTACTGATAAGCGCGTTAACGCTACTACACCTGAGATATTCAGAAAGTATCCTGATGCCCGGAGGATGAGTAAAGCCTCATTTGATGATCTTTTTCCACTGATAAAAAGCATTTCTTATCCCAATAACAAAACAAAACATTTGATAGGAATGGCCAGTATGCTGATGGAGAAATACGGAGGTGAAGTACCAATGACTGTTGATGAATTGATACTGTTGCCCGGAGTGGGAAGAAAGACAGCTAATGTTATCACTTCAGTAATTGATGAGCAACCAAACATGGCAGTAGATACACATGTTTTTAGGGTAAGCAATCGATTAGGGCTTACAAAAAATTCAACAACTCCTTTAGCTACAGAAAAAGAATTAATTAAAAACATACCCGAAAAATATATTCATACAGCGCATCACTGGTTAATATTACATGGAAGGTATATTTGTACGGCAAGAAATCCAAAATGTATCGAATGTGGATTAAAATCTATTTGTGTATATTATAAAAAGAATAAGATTAATAGCATTTAGATAACATGCAAAAAGCAGAAAAAAACGCTATTTTTGGTGCAATTATTAATATTTGCTTATTTAAAAAGATATCGCAGTTGCTTATTAATGAGTTAATTATTATATTTGACCAATAAAGGGTTTTACTATGAAGAGAATAATTTTTATTTTGGTAATTATATTTACGTTTGGGGCAGCTCAAAACGCTTCTGCGCAATATTATTACTATGATGATTATAGCTATGATACACCACTTACATATGAAGCGGGCCTATCTTTAGGAACAATGAACTGCCTGACAGATATAGGTGGTAACGCAGGGTTAGGAAAAAAAGGACTTAAAGATTATCGTTTAGGGAATACAAATTTTGATGCGAGTATTTATTTAAGCGCTGTTTATAAATATGCTTACGGGCTAAGGCTTGAAGCTTCTTATGGTACAGTATCAGCGTCTGATGCTGATCTTAAAAGTGTGGCTTCTTCTGCTCAGGGGCGTTACCAACGGAACTTAAGTTTTCGTAGCAGAATACAAGAGTTAGCGCTTGTTGCAGAATTCTATCCTTTATACATTTTTGTTGATTGGGCTGATACAAAATACGATCCACCAAAATTTTCGCCATATATATTGGCAGGAATAGGCGTGTTTCATTTTAACCCTCAGGCTCAGGATAGCGTAGGGAACTGGATAGATCTACAGCCGTTACATACAGAAGGAGAAGGGTTTTCACAGTATCCTGACAGAAAACAATATAGTTTAACACAAATAAATTTCCCCGTAGGATTGGGGCTTAAATACGAGTTATCATCAAAAATTAACTTGCGTGCAGAACTAATGTGGCGTATTCTTCAAACTGATTATTTGGATGACGCAAGTACAAAATATATTGATCCTAACGATTTTGCTTTAAATCTTCCTGCAAGTCAGGTAGCTAATGCAAAATATTTCAGTGCAGGAAAAGATAAATCTGCTGATCCTGCCTATAGTTCACATGTAGGAGGTATTCGTGGTAATCCAAAAAACAACGATACGTACTTCTCTTTCAATATAAAAATTGGGTATACTTTCGGAAGGGAACCACGCTAACATAAAATAACAGCAGCACTAAAAATATTTATAAAATGCCGGATACTTTATCTGGCATTTTTATTACTATCAAATTGTATATTATGCAAAAGCCTTCTCCTATTACTTATCCCGGTTTCTTTCATACTTATATTGATCAGGTTCCGGAGGAAAATCTACAAGATGCATTCAATGTGCAACTGCCTGTTATCAATAGTTTTCTATTGTCTATTTCAGAGGAGCAATCTACACATGCATATGCTCCGGGTAAGTGGACAATTAAAGAATTGTTACAACATATTACAGATACTGAACGTATTTTTAGTTATAGAGCTTTATGCTTCGCTAGAGGTGAAAAGCAATTGCTGCCTGGGTTTGAACAAGATGATTATGTTGCAAATGCCAACGCAAATGATCGTACATGGCATAGTCTAAGTAATGAGTTTTTAATAGTACGCCAATCTACCTATCTGCTATTTAATAGTTTCAATAAGGAGACGCTGATGAATGATGGAAAGTTTAGTAACAATTTTACTATGACTACCGCGGGTTTTGGCTTCATGCTATTAGGGCATTTTTATCATCATAAAAAAGTGATAAAGGAAAGATATTTATAAAATAGAAAACGTCCCGCTTTTAAACGGGACATTTTCTATTATTAGTTTTGTTTGTATTACAAATACTTTTTGATCTCTTCCGTCAATTCTCCTTTTGTGATAGGAATACCCATTATTTTATTGTAGCCTTTTGCATCAACAAAATATACATCACGGATAATTTTTATTAACTGTCCGTTATTGATTTCAGGTATTAATACATGATCAAAATTTCTTAAAATTTCTCCAAGGTTTTTAGGGAAAGGCCTGATGTAACGTAAATGAGCGTGTGATACTTCTTTACCTTCATTTTGCAGGTCTTTTACAGCACTTTTAATTGTGCCATAAGTTGAACCCCATCCAAGTACTAATACTTTACCTTTTGATTTGCCGCTATCTAATGTTTGCTCAGGAATATAATCTGCAATATTATCAATCTTAGCTTGTCTTGTTTTAACCATATGTTGATGGTTCTCATTATCATAACTGATATTACCGGTTATGTCTTGTTTTTCCAAACCACCCACACGATGCTCTAATCCAGGTGTGCCTGGTATAGCCCATGGACGAACTAATTTTTCATCTCTCTTGTAAGGCATTAGTTTTTCTTCGCCTTCATCTAATTTTTCTTTAAAAGAAACTTTGATTTCAGGAAGATCAGCAGCTACCGGAAATTTCCATGGTTCAGCGCCATTGGCAATGTATCCGTCACTTAAAAATATTACCGGTGTCATATGTTGTACACTGATACGAACAGCTTCGTATACAGCACTAAAACAATCGCTAGGTGTTGAAGCTGATATAACAGGCATCGGACATTCACCGTTTCTGCCATAATAAGCCTGTAACAAATCGCTTTGTTCTGTCTTAGTAGGTAAGCCTGTACTTGGTCCACCACGTTGTACGTTTACAATAACTAAAGGTATTTCAAGCATTACAGCTAAGCCCATTGCTTCAGCTTTTAGCGCCATACCAGGTCCGCTTGTAGTTGTAACGCCTAAACTGCCACCATAACTGGCACCAATAGACGAAGCTATTGCAGCAATTTCATCTTCAGCCTGAAATGTTTTAATACCAAATGTTTTATACTTACTTAATTCATGTAGAATATCACTGGCCGGAGTAATAGGGTAGCTGCCTAAAAATAACTCTAAGCCGCTTTTATCAGCCGCTGCGATCAAACCATAAGCTAAAGCCTGGTTTCCCATAATGGAACGGTAAATACCTTTTTCCATTTTAGCTTTTTCCACAGTAAATCTTGTTCTAAAAGTCTCCGTTGTTTCACCGAAGAAATAACCTGCTTTTAAAACCTTCACATTGCTCTCCATGATCTCAGGCTTCTTCCCAAATTTATCTTTGATAAATTCGATCGTATTATCCATATCACGATTATACATCCAATAAAGAAAGCCAAGTACAAACATGTTTTTTGCACGGTCCTTCTCTTTAGTGCCCATGGTGATATCTTTCAATGCTTCCCTCGTCATTTTGGTAACATCCATTTTTATCACTTCAAAACTGGCAAGACTATTATCTTCCAAAGGATTAACGCCTTCAGGGTAATTAGCTAAACGTAAGTTTTTTGAATCAAAGCCATCGATATTGGCGATAATGATTCCGCCTTTTTTAATGGCCTTCATATTTACTTTTAATGCGGCAGCATTCATTACAACTAAGACATCGCAAATATCTCCCGGTGTAAATACCTTATCACTACTAAAACGAAGCTGATAACCACTAACACCCGGTAAAGTACCTATCGGGGCGCGTATTTCCGCAGGGAAATCAGGGAAGGTAGCTAAGTCGATACCTAATAAAGCTGTATTATTAGTAAACTGACTACCAGTTAATTGCATACCGTCGCCACTATCGCCGGCAAATTTTATTACTACATCCTGCAGTATTTGTTCTTGTGTATCCATTTTATCTAAGTATAACCGATGGTTAAAAAGTAGTGCAAGTTACGTTGAAATTCATTTTTATCCCAGTGATTTTATAAGTTTATCGTTATACGTAAACTTGGTTAGATTCTAGTTCACAGTTCGTAGTTATCTGGCTTTTATCAACTACAAACTGTGAACTACAATCTATAAATTGAAAGGTATTGTTAACTATGAAATCGTACTATTTTAATTACTGATTAATCTTTAAATTTGATAAAACTTTATAATTATGGCTTTATTTAAATCGGGCAACCCAACGTTATCGGAAAATAGATTTCGCGATACAGTGATCGAAGATGCAATAGTGATCGACGACAATGCAATGACCGTAAAAGGGACCCTTAACAAATTCGGTTTTTTATTTTTAATGACATTAGGAACTGCTTATTATTCATGGCACCAGTTCGCACTAGGCGGGGATGTAAGGCCATTAATGCTTTTAGGTGTTTTTGGTGGATTGGGTGTTGCACTTGCGATTGTATTTAAAAAAGAATGGAGTCCATATCTGGCTCCAGCATATGCTTTGTTAGAAGGCTTATTTGTAGGAAGTGTTTCTGCTCTTTTTGAATATAGTACCCCTGCTCAGGATGGCACTGCGAATGGCTATTCCGGAATTGTATTGCAAGCTGTAGGTTTAACATTTGCAGTAGTTATAGCAATGTATCTTTTGTATACTTTTAAAATTATTCAAGCTACACAAAGATTTAAAGCGGTCGTATTAACTGCTACAGCAGGGATAGCTATTTTTTATCTTGTATGCTGGGTGATTAGTATGTTTGGAATAGCGGCACCTTCTTTTTTGTTTCAAAGTACTCCTTTGGGAATTGGATTTTCTGTTTTCATGGTAGCATTAGCTTCATTAAACTTAATACTCGATTTTGATATGATAGAACAAGGCGCAAAATCTGGTGCTCCAAAATACATGGAATGGTATGGTGCTTTTGGTTTATTAGTTACCATCGTTTGGTTGTATATGGAAATTCTTCGCTTGCTATCTAAACTTAACAGAAGATAATGGCATTGAAATATATTTTAAAAGCCTCTTGATATTCAGGAGGCTTTTTCATTGAGCACAATTATAGTGGACAGGTAACAGCTGCAAGATATTTGTTTCTTATTCTTGAGGATCTCTTGAATACCTTACTGTACCTATGTTTGACAAAACGAATACGTTACACATTAACAGTTTCACTGAATAAAAAAGCCTTCCAAATAATTGGAAGGCTTTTTTGTTGAATCGAATAAGACGCTTATTTCTTAATGAATTTTAAATTAGTGATCTCGTTTTTGCTATCAATAACTCTCAATTCATAAAACCCTGTTGGTAATGCTGCCAGAGAAATGTTATTAGTAATATTATTGAAATTAGGAACACTTAATATAGCTTGGCCAATAGCATCGATGATTACAGCGCTTTTTATTACAGTCGTTTGTGGTTTAGAAATATGTAAATTATCGACTACAGGATTAGGGTAGATCAATATCTGATCATTGGCATTTCCTGCAGGATTTACAGTCACGATTGTACTGTAGTAAACAGTTCCATCCTGATCTACTTCTTTAATTCTGTAATAATTTACATAGCCATCGTATAAAGTATTATCGTCTGCCGAATAGCTATAATCGCTAGTATTATTAGCCAGAACAGATGTTACATAATCATAGCTTTTACCGTCAATACTTTTCTCCAATACATAGTACTTAACATTTGTTTGAGAAGCAACCTGCCATACAACCTGTGCTGTATTATCATTTAATTGCTGCGCTTGTATTGATACTAACTTGATCGGAAGTATTGTATTACAAGAACTGGTTATTACCAGAGTAGTAGTATCAGCAAAATAACAACTTGGAGATGAAATGTCTGCTGCTGTAGTGCCTAATATTAATTTATATGTCCAACCTGCATTAGCTGCCAAAAGCGGAGTAGGTAAGGCTACTTTAGCGGTATAAGTATGTGTCACTGAGGCGTTAAAACCAGGAACAGTTACAATTGGCCCTACTGTAACGAATCCATTGCCATCATTTCTATTTACTATCCATTGATAAGTATCATAAATATTACTGGCATCGGTAACAGTCCCTGTTGCTGTATCTAATAGAGAACCACACGCATATGTTTGTGGCAACAGCGTTGTTATTGGCTGACAATCTCCTATATAAATATCATCCAATGCCCAATCATTACCGAATCCTCCGGTAGTATCATTTCTAATGCTTATCGTAACAGTAGGAGTATTTGTTTGGAAAGTAAAACCGACTTGTTGCCATGCCTTACCAGCAGGGCCAGTAGGTATGATTGGTGTGGTGTATAAACCTACTCCATTTACAATAAACTCAACTCTTGCAGGAATTAATCCAACAGGTTGATTAAGGTTTCTTATCCATGCACTAAACTGATATTTTTTGTTAACACACATTGCCGGGATAGTTTGTTGTATGGCAATGTTTGGTTTGTAGCTCGCATTAACTACTAACTGGTAACCATTTTTCACACCAGTAACGGCAAAATCATGATCATAACCATCATACCACTGGCCATTAAAAGGTGTGTTTTCACTGTTAGGACCAGTAGGATCTGCTCCTAAATAATCACTACCTAAATAGGTATTATTAGTTACAGCATAAAAACCATCTTCAGGGCCTCTGAATCCCATTTTTTGATAAGTGTATTGTGTAAGGCCTGCAGCTAAAGCGGGACCGTTGATCTGTGCATTTGTACCATCTGCATTACCACCACTGCCAAACGTTCCGTTAGGAAATAAGTTGTTAGGGTCAGAAGCATTACCACAAAATGTAGGGGCAGCACAAGCAACACCACTATTACCCACAGTTATTTTTTGTGTACTATAGCAAAAATTACTACCTGCTGCTTTTAGCGTAACATAATAGTGGCCAGGGATCAGGCCTGTAATAGTATTTCCCGAAGTCAATGAGGCTACTGTTACAAATGTTGGGTTAATATTAGATAACCAGCTAACAGAATCTGTTGCAGGAGCAGTTAAGCCACTGATTACAATAGATCCATCAGTATTAAAGCAGCCTGTAGCAGGATTAGGCGTTAACACTGCTGTTGTATCATAACCAGAAGACGAAAAAGTGAAAGTTAAGGTTTGACAGATACTGCCTGTATTACCTGAACTTCTAACTGAAATAGTGTATATTCCGGCAGGCATACTTGTAAAATGTACAGTGCCTGGTGTCGCTGCATCATCCTGCCAGGTTGCAAATCCATTAAGGCTAACTTGTGCCGGATCACTACCACGAAAGCCTGTTTCAACATCAAATGCTCCATTAGAAGCACCGCAGGTTGGCACGGTTACAATTATAGTACTGATATCCACAGGACAGGCACCGGCCTGTGCAAATAGTTTACCCCCAATAAAGGATAGCAATAGAAAAATGAAAAGCTTTTTCATTTGAGTATATTAAATTAATTTGTAATGTAAATGGATATTTACAGGATGTTGGTTAAGTAGATTTGCTAAGGGTGGGCGGATTGGATTAATCGGATATTAAGGGCGCAAGCTACGTATAAATTATTGTTTTATTGTGTATTAGGAAAGATTATTTTTAACAAATTATACAATATATATATTAAAATAATATGTATAAGTTGCTTTAATACAATACGTTAAGAAAATACCGATTCTTAATGTTAGTAATCTCTTATGGACACAAAAAAACTGCTCTTGGAGGAGCAGTTTTTTTATATAATTTCTATTGAATTAGATTCTAAAGTGAGCAAAAGCTTTGTTGGCTTCAGCCATACGGTGAGTATCTTCTTTCTTTTTGAAAGCAGCGCCTTCACCTTTGCTTGCAGCAACGATCTCGTTAGCTAATTTATCAGCCATGCTACGTCCGTTTCTATCACGGCTGTATTTTACCATCCATTTGATGCTTAAAGAAGTTTTTCTATCAGCACGTACTTCAGCAGGGATCTGGAAAGTAGCACCACCGATACGGCGACTACGAACTTCAACACCCGGAGTGATGTTAGCTAATGCTTTTTTCCAAACTTCATAACCGTTTTCGCCAGTTATTTTGCTTACTTTATCAACAGCATCGTAAAAAATGATGTAAGCACCACTCTTTTTTCCTGCCCACATTAAATTATTTACAAAACGAGTAACTAATTTGTCGTTAAACTTTGGATCTGGTGCTAACGGTAATTTTTTGGCTTGCGCTTTACGCATGGTATTTTATTTTTTTATCAAACGGCATATTGCCGTAAGAAAGGTTTATACTATTTTTTTGCTTTTTCTTTCTTAGTTCCGTATTTACTACGGCTTTGTTTACGGTCCTTAACACCGGCAGTATCTAAACTACCACGTACTATATGATAACGTACACCTGGTAAATCTTTTACCCTTCCACCACGAATCAATACGATCGAGTGCTCTTGTAAATTGTGTCCTTCACCCGGAATGTAGGCAATAACCTCAATTTTATTAGTCAAACGAACCTTCGCTACTTTACGTAACGCAGAGTTTGGTTTCTTTGGTGTTGTAGTATATACTCTCGTACATACACCACGACGTTGCGGACACGCATCTAAAGCTCTAGATTTACTTTTCGCTTTGATGATTTCTCTTCCTTTTCTTACTAATTGTTGTATTGTAGGCATTATTGACCCTTATTTTTAGGACGGCAAAGGTAACAGTAGTTTATTAAATTCCAAAATAAAAATGGATAAATATCAAAAAACATTGAAATAAGTTTTTAACAATTCAGTCCAACACTCAAAAAATAGACTTTTTAACTTGAAATAAGCTAAAATCCCAAAATTCAGTGATATGTGAATTTTGGGATCTGTTTATTTATTATCGGGAGCTTATCCGATCATCAGATTTGATTCAACCAACCATGCGTATCCGGTTCTTCACCAATATGAATAGCTTCTAGCCTGCGTTTCAATTCAGGGGCAGTTTTCCAGCTATCAACATCAAATTTCATTATAAAATCCTGGTACTTCAATTCCTTGATCAAGGAAATGGTAGCAGCAGTACCTGCGCCAAATGCTTCTTTTAATTCGCCGGCTTTGTAAGCAGCCATGATCTCATCTATATTTAAAGCTCTTTCTTCTACCTTAAAGCCCATTTCTTTTAATAATATTAAAAGGCTGCTACGGGTAATACCATTTAAAATGGTACCATCTTCTAATCCCGGTGTAATAGCCGTGTTGCCAATGATGAAAAACACATTCATTGTACCGCACTCCTGTACATATTTGTGTTCAATTTCATCTGTCCATAACACCTGGTCATACCCGATCTTCTGGGCTTCAGATGCAGCATATAAAGAAGCTGCATAATTTGCTGCAGTCTTAGCAAAACCTAATCCACCTTTTGCTGCCCGTACATATTTTTCTTCTACAGCAATACGCATGGGGTGAGAATAATATGGACCTGTAGGACTTAACAAGATCAAAAATTTAAAATGTTCACCTGGTTTTACACCAATCATTTGATCGGCATTAAACATGAACGGACGAATATATAAAGAGTGATCAGCTTGTTTTGGGATCCAATTTCTATCGATATCGATCAATGTACGCATACCGTCAATAAATATTTCTTCCGGCACCTGTGGCATCATCATTCTTTCTGCAGAAATATTAAAACGCTTGAAGTTTTCGTATGGCCTGAATATATTAATATGCTTACCATCAACATCATTGTAAGCTTTGATACCTTCAAAAATGGATTGTCCGTAATGTAATGCAGATAGCGATGGATCCAATGCCAGTGGCTGGTATGGTTTAATTTCGGGTGTTTGCCATACACCTTTAATACAATCGACTTCCAGCATATGATCAGTAAAATGTTTCCCAAATGGGATATTGTCAAGGTTCAAGTCTTTTAACTTGCTCTGTTTTACCTTTGTGATCTTTAAATCTGCTGCTGCAATCATAATCCTTAATTTTACTACAAAGTAACAAAAAAAAACTACATTAAAGTACAGTTTTATGAGTTTAGATAATATTCAACTTCCTGCAAGTGTTATTCAGGATCTCTATAAAAAGTCATTGGTTTTGTCCGATAAAAAGCCTTCGGCTAAGGTCGAAAAGCCTTCTGACACAGTCTCTTTCAACATCTTGGGAAATAATCAACAAAAAATACTGATCCTGGTGGCTGATGAAGAAACGCTTTATTTACCTGATGAGCAACTCAATTTTTTAATGGGTATTTTAACTGCCTGTAAACTAACGATGCAGGATGTAGCTATTGTAAATACCAGAAAGAATACCAACATTTCGTACACAAACTTTGCGGCGGCATTAAAAAGTGCTGTTATTATCTTGTTTGGTGTTGAAACATCGATAATCGAGTTGCCCTTACAATTCCCCAATTATCAAATACAGGCATACAACAATCAAACTTACCTAAGTGCCCCTCCATTAACGGTTCTGCAGAATGATAAAGCAGAAAAAACAAGGCTTTGGTTGTGCTTAAAACAATTATTCTCACTTTAATAAAACGTTAAATTATACAAATGAACACACTCATTTTCGCCACTAATAATCAAAATAAAGTGGATGAGATCAGGAAAGTATTGGGCAATATTTTTGAAGTAATTACTTTAAAAGAGGCTGGCATTAATATCGATATACCTGAGCCCCATAGCACGTTAGAGGAGAATGCTGCAGAAAAATCCAACACCATTTATTCACTAACAGGAAAGGATTGTTTTAGTGAAGATACCGGGTTAGAAGTTGAAACATTGAATCGTGAACCTGGTGTTAAAAGTGCGCGATATGCAGGTGATAAGCGTTCTGATGCCGATAATATTGAAAAACTTTTATCAAATTTGGTAAACAAAACAAATCGCCGGGCACAATTTCGTACGGTGATTTCATTAATAGTAAAAGGAGAGGAGCATCAGTTTGAAGGTATTTGTATCGGCACAATTATTGACAAACAAAGAGGTGTGAAAGGTTTTGGTTACGATCCGGTATTTGTTCCTGATGGAAGTAAAAAGACTTTTGCAGAAATGAGTATGGAAGAAAAAAATAAATACAGCCACCGTAAAAAAGCCACGCAAAAACTGATTGATTTTTTACACAATACTTGCTAACCTAAAAATGAAAAATTATGTCACACAAAGTAACGCCTCACGTTAGTCTTGCCATTTTGTTTGCATCATTATTACTGTCTGTAATTATAGCCGTAATTTCTTTTTATAGTTACAAACAATGTAACTATAGTTCAAAATCAACAGCGGCCGATGTTACAGAAGATTCATCAAAATACATAACAGTAGCCGGTCCTAATGGCGATGCTGTAAAAGTATCTTCTAAATTATCAGGATTAACGGCGTATATCGCTGACAATAAAAATGAAGCGAATGTTGATAATGATTTCTGGAAATCAAAATTCAAATCATGGAGAGATAAGATGTCACAAAATGATATCGCACCATCTCTTACTAATTTCATGGACGTAGTTGCATTGAGCAAAATAGTAAGAGAGAATTAAAGTCCGATTACGATTGCTAATTGACCTGCTTTTTATTACCTATGTTTGCATTTAATTATGCAACTTTTTCAGACAACCAGTAGAATTATCGTTACGTGTAGTAACCGTTTATCTCCCTTTTTACAACAAGAAATTAGCGAATTAGGTTTTAAGCCTGCGCGTGTTTTTAAAACCGGTGTAGAGTTGAGTGGTACAATGGAAGATTGTATCAAACTAAACATGAGCCTGCGTTGTGCCAGTCAGGTGTTATTTTCTTTAATGGAATTTGATGCTTATAATGCAGATAAACTGTATGATAATTTAGTACAATTTTCATGGGAGGCTGTTTTAAAGGAAGATGGTTATTTTTCGATCACGAGTAATGTAGATAATGAAACTATCAACAATTCATTATATGCGAATGTAAAAGTGAAAGATGCGATCGTTGATTACTTTAGAAATAAAACAGGACAACGCCCCAACTCCGGTCCTGAACTTGATAAAACGGTTATCCATTTATATTGGAAAGAATCGATAGCAGAATTGTTTATCGATACATCAGGAGAAACATTATCCAAGCACGGCTATAGAAAAATTCCAGGCAAGGCTCCGATGCTGGAAGCGCTGGCAGCTTCTACTTTATTAGCAACAAAATGGGATAGGAAATCAGCGTTTGTAAATCCGATGTGCGGATCAGGAACAGTAGCTATTGAAGCAGCTTTATTAGCAACAAACAGAAAGCCCGGATTATATCGTTTCAACTATGCTTTTATGCATTTGGTTGGTTATGATAAGGTATTTTATGATAACTCACTACAACGGTTAAACGATGATATTATTGACGTACCGGGATTGAAAATAATCGCAACAGATATCAGTGCTGATGCAATCAATGTAACAAAGATAAATGCCGGTGCAGCTGGTGTTATAGAGTATATCGAATTTGGATTAGGTGATTTTGAGACTACAACAATTCCTGAAGATCAGCCGGGCGTAATTTATTTTAATCCCGAATATGGCGATAGATTAGGTGTAGAAGCAGAACTGGAAATTACCTACAAACGCATTGGTGATTTTATGAAGAAAAAATGTAAAGGTTATACCGGATATATTTTTACAGGCAACTTAGAATTGGGTAAAAAAATAGGCCTAAGACCAAGCAGACGAATTGAATTTTACACCAGTAAAATTGATTGCCGTTTATTTGAGTATGAATTATATGCGGGAACGAAAAGAACGGACAAGGAAATTGTAAATGGTTAATTGTAAATGGCAAACGAGAAGAGCTTTTACAATTTTAAAGTATAATAAAAAACGCCTGAATTATTTCAGGCGTTTTTTATTATACTGATGTTTTAATTTACCATTTATCATTTACAATTTACCATTATTTAGTGTCATATCCCCAGGTGATCAAAGTTGCACCCCAGGTAAATCCGCCACCAAAAGCAGCTAACACCAATTTATCTCCTTTCTTTAATTGTTTTTCCCAATCCCATAAGCATAGAGGAACTGTTGCTGCTGTTGTGTTTCCATAGCGTTGGATATTGTACATTACTTTATCCAATGATAAACCCATACGGTTTGCAGTGGCATCGATAATTCTTTTGTTTGCCTGATGTGGAACCAGCCATGCGATATCATCGCCGGTTAAATTATTTCTTTGCAATAGATCATATGCAGCGTCAGCCATACTTTTAACCGCAGCTTTAAAAACTGTTTGTCCTTCCTGCCTAATATAATGTTGCTTGTTTGTTACTGTTTCGTGCGATGCTGGTAATAAAGATCCGCCAGCTTCCATTCTTAAGAAATTACGGCCTGCGCCATCGCTTTTTAGCAGACTATCCTTTACGCCAATATCTTCTGTGCTTGGTTCTAATAAAACACAACCTGCACCATCTCCAAAAAGAATACAAGTGCTTCTGTCAGTATAATCAACAATGGCGCTCATTTTATCGGCACCCACAATAACTATTTTTTTATAACGGCCACTTTCAATTAAAGCTGCGCCTGTAGTTAAGGCAAATAAAAAGCCCGAGCATGCAGCACTTAAATCATAACCAAAAGCATTTTTTGCACCGATCTTATCGCAAACAATATTTGCAGTAGAAGGAAATATCATATCGGGGGTAACGGTTGCACAGATCATGCAATCAATTTCTTCGGGGCTAATGCCTCTTTTTTTACAAAGTTCCAATACTGCAGGTACTACCATATCAGAAGTAGCTAATCCATCACCCTTTAAAATTCTTCTCTCTTCAACACCTGTCCTGGTTTTTATCCATTCGTCGTTGGTCTCTACTATTTCTTCCAGCATTTTATTGGTCAAACGAAAATCAGGAACATATCCTCCAACAGCTGTTATTGCTGCGTTGATCTTTTGTGTCATGTATAAAGATTTATAGCTTTTTTGGTAATCGTTCAATAATGGACGAAAAGTTGGCAAAAATACGGTAAAAAATTATAGCGGTTATATCAAACCCCATTTCATTGATAATTTTAGTAAGACATTGAATTTTAGTGGATTCACAAACAAAATATCGTTATTTTCGTGCCTCACTCTGACACACTATGTACGCATATTTGCAAGGAAAATTTACTTACAAGAGCCCGGCACAGGTTTATGTTGACATAAACGGGGTAGGGTATGAGGTTAATATTAGCCTTAATACCTACTCGCACATCCAGTTATTGGATGAGGGAAAATTGTATACTTACCTGCAAATCAAGGAAGACGGACATATTTTATACGGTTTTTTTGATAAGATTGAAAAAGACATGTTTGTCATGCTGATCGGGATTTCCGGCGTCGGTGCAGCTACTGCAAGAATGATGTTATCTAATTTAAAGCCCGAAGAGATAAACCGTGCTATTGCTCAAGGCAACGTTAAAGTGCTGGAAGGAGTCAAAGGAATAGGAAAAAAGACTGCAGAACGTTTGATTTTAGAATTGAAAGATAAAGTAGGAAAAATAATAACTGATATCAATATACCGGTAACAGCAAGTAGCAGTTTACAACAGGATGCTTTAAATGCTTTGATTGCATTAGGTATTTCGAGAGCGCAGGCAGAAACGTCTGTTCAAAAATTAATTTTAGCAGAACCGACCATAACTAATTTAGAAGAACTTATTAAAAAATCCCTCAAAGCTATTTAGAAGAAATCTACCTTAACGACACTTACCGGATGTTGCTTAAAAGCAAATTTAATTTTAAGGGCGTAGGCATTTCTTCTACTCTGACACTGCTAATTATTTTCATAATTTTCGGTCTACCAGCTGCTGCCCAAAACTTTGCTTCTTTAGCTGATACAACTCATCCAAATTATAACGACAGTTTACGTTTTCCGATCCATGATCGCAGAGGTGACTTTATAAGTGATAATAAAAAAAGCACGTACGATCTTGCGCAACCTCCTAATATTAATGATTCAGTTGCCTACGATGCTAAAACGCAATTGTATACCGTATATGAAAAAGTAGGTGATAAATATTACCGTACACCTGTTACCTACACTTTTACCGAATATTGGAAAATGCGTGATCAGCAATCACAGGATGATTACTTCCAACAGCGTGCCAACATTTTAACTTTACTAAATGATAAGAAGTCTGCACCTAAATTGAACGTGTATGATAATTTATTTAACAGGCTTTTTGGAAATGCAAAAGTAAATATTGTACCACAAGGTAATGTTGATGTACTGGCCGGTTATAAAGGACAGAACATTGAAAACCCTGCATTACCCGTGAATGCGAGAAAAACGGGCGGACTTGATTTTAATATGAATGCCCAGGTAAATGTGAATGCAAGTATCGGTGATAAATTAAAATTCCCCATTAATTATAATACGCTTGCTAATTTTGGGCAAGACAATCAAATAAAACTTGATTATAAAGGATTGGATGATGAGATCATCAAACGCTTTGAAGCAGGGAATGTAAACTTCACTTTACCCACAACATTTATACAAGGGTCGCAACAATTGTTTGGTGTTAAGACGACGCTGCAATTTGGTAAATTATTTATCACAGCTATCGCAGCGAATCAGAAGTCGCAACGCCAAACCGTTAATTTACAGGGAGGTGCTGCTGCGCAGGTTATTAATTTAAAAGCCGATCAGTATGATGAGAACAGGCACTTCTTACTATCACAATATTTTAGGGCGAACTACAATAAGGTGATGTCCAATTTACCGGCAGTAACAACACCTATTCATATTTTACATATGGAAGTATGGGTTACTAACCGTAACGGTACAGCGCTAAATACGAGGAATGTTGTAGGGTTGATGGATCTTGCGGAAAGTAATCCGTATTTATCTTCAATTAAGGTATTGACCAATTTTCCTCCGGCATCCAATGGAGTTAATCCGCCATCCAATAACACGAATGACCTATACAAAAACATAATAGGTAACCCGAGCAATCGTCAGCCATCGTCGGTTGTTAGCACGTTGCAGAACATGGGTTTAACGCAGGTACAGGATTTTGAATATACCTACGCACGTAAATTAGATTCAACCCAATATATATTCAATCCGCAGGTTGGTTATATTTCACTTAGCTCACCATTACAGCCTAATGATGTATTAGCTGTTGCTTATCAATATTCTTACAACGGGCAAATTTATCAGGTGGGTGAATTGTCTACAGATGTCCCGCCTGATACAACTATAGGTGCAGTATCTCAGGTACTATATTTAAAATTATTAAAAGCGACTTCGCAAAGAACCAATTTACCTCTGTGGGGTTTGATGATGAAGAACGTTTATTCTATTGGCTATGGAACTTTATCTCCGACTGATTTTAATTTGAATGTAAAATTTCAGGAACCTAGTTTAGGAACAAAAAATTATGTTCCTTTTGGAGATAAGAACCAGGGCGCTCCGATCATATCATTGATAAACTTAGACAGGCTTGATAAACAATTGGATCCACAGCCCGATGGGATATTCGATTACGTTGAAGGATACACTGTAATATCTCAATATAGCAGGATCGTATTTCCTGTATTGGAACCATTTGGACGAGATCTTGCTTCACAGATATATACTACGGTTCCTTCTACAGCAAAGGATACGTTGTTTTATGCGTTATATGATTCTATAAAAGCCGTAGCACAACAGTATCCAAATTTAAACAGGTTTGTTTTGCAGGGAAGTGCCCATACTACAGGTTCATCTGATATCAGTATTGGTTATAATATTCCTCGTGGGTCCGTTACCGTTACTGCTAACGGACAAACATTGGTTGAAGGAGCAGATTATGATATCAATTATGACCTCGGAACGATCAAAATTATTAATCAGGCTATTTTAAATGCAGGTATACCCGTGCAGGTAAATTTTGAGAATAACGCATCGTTCGGTGTACAACAAAAAAATTACCTCGGGTTACGTTTAGATTACAAGGTAGTTGATAAATTAAATGAACAGCTTGCTTTAGGTGGTACTATTGTACGATTGGGAGAGAAGCCTTTTTTTACAAAAGTAAATTATGGTGATGACCCAATCAGAAATACTATGTATGGATTAGATGCAACATATCATAAAAATACTCCCAGACTTACAAAGTTGTTAAACAAGTTGCCCAATTTTACTTCTACAGCACCATCGAGTATTACGGCATATGGAGAAGGTGCCTATTTGAAACCGGGGCATGCACCGCAAATTGGAAAAGGTAATGCAGGTGCTGTTAGTATTGATGATTTTGAAGGCAGCCAGTCAGGTATTGATCTTCGTTTTCCTGCAACGAGTTGGGCTATGGCTTCAACGCCTTATAATTCTGCCGATGCAAATGGTAATATACTTTTTCCGGAAGCAGCCTTAAATGATAACCTGAATTACGGTAAAAACAGGGCTAAGCTTGCCTGGTATCAAATTGACCCTACATTACAAACAGGTACTAATGTTATCACCAATAAAGATCAACTGAGTGACCCAAGGGTTCGCCCGGTTTATCAGATTGAATTATTTCCGCAGATGTCAACGGATTTTGGACAGGGACAGCTTACAACTTTTGATCTTGCCTTCTATCCAAAAGAAAAAGGCCCTTATAACTTTAGTTCAGATGCAGCAAATGTGGATGCGAATAATAATTTAAAAAATCCTACAAAACGTTGGGGTGGATTGATGCGTAGTATTGATCAAACAGATTTTGAAACGGCGAATGTTGAATTCATAGAATTTTGGGTGCAGGATCCTTTTATTGTCGATCCTTCTTCAGCCGGTGGTAAATTATATTTCAACTTAGGAAATATATCAGAAGATGTGTTGAAAGATGGGAAACGTTTTTATGAAAATGGATTGCCTACGCCAAGTATTCCGGCGCAGGTAGATACATCTGTATGGGGCAAGGTACCGCTCAATCCTGTGCAGGTAACCAATGCATTTAGTAATGATCCGAATGACAGGCCTTATCAGGATATCGGATTTGATGGTTTAAATGATGATTCAGAAAGACTATGGCATGCGCCTTATTTAAGTCAGCTGCAAGGGATTGTAAGTAGTGATGCATTTCAACAAGTACAAAAAGATCCTTCGGGAGATGATTATTTAAATTATCAGGATCCTTCTATACCGGGAGGAACAGGCATATTGGCGAGATATAAAAACTTTAATGGCCCGGAAGGTAATTCTCCGGTTAATACAGGTAATACTACTACGGCTGGAACTGTTTATCCTGATGCTGAAGATTTGGATAGAGACAACACGCTTAACCAAGACGAAGAATATTTTCAATATTCTGTAGATCTGAAAGCAGCAACAGATCCGGAAATGGAGATAGGAAGTAATTTTATTGTTGATAAAAAAATAGTTCCGGTTGCCTACGCAAATGGTTCGCAGGGAAATGAGACATGGTACCAGTTCCGTATTCCTATAACGGCATATCAGAGCAAGGTTGGTAACCTGCCTGATTTTAGTTCGATACGTTTTATGCGTATGTTCCTTACAGGATTTGCAGATACGGTAGTTGTTCGTTTTGGAGAATTACAACTGACAAGAAATTCATGGCGTAATTTTCAATATGTAATTGATAGCTCAGGAAATTATTCACCTATCACAACTGCTGCGAGTTTTAATGTGGGTGTTGTAAATATTATTAATGATGATCAGCGTACGCCATTCCCTTATCGTACGCCGTTAGACATTCAAAGACAGCAAACACAAAGTGCTAATGGTGTTGTGTTGTTGCAGAATGAACAAAGTATGCAGCTACAGGTATGTGGATTAACACAAGGTGATGCAAGAGGTGTATTTCAAACTTTTCCTAATCTTGATCTTCGCCAGTATGGAAATTTAGCCATGTATATTCACGCGGAAGCAGATAAGAGCGATCTTAATTTACAAGATAAAGACTTGACGGCGGTGATTCGTATAGGCGCAGATTTTGTAAATAACTATTATCAGATCAGGATACCATTGTATTTAACACCATCGGCTGCAGCATCTTTAGATCCGAATTCAGAAGCGTATAACGATTCATTATGGCGCGCCGTCAATAGTTTAAATCTTGATCTATCTATTTTACCTTATTTAAAGCAGACCCGAAATTTAACTGATACACCCGTCACGCGTTTATTCAGTCAGTTACAATCTAATGGACAAACTTATTCTGTTATGGGCAACCCTAATTTGGGTGCGGTATCTTCGATATTGATCAGTGTAGAAAACACGAATGCTGCAGTAGCGTGCGGACAAATATGGGTAGATGAATTACGGCTATCGCAGATCAACGAGCATGGTGCCTGGGCGGCGATGGGCAGGGTAGATATGAAATTATCTGACCTGGGAACCATTACGGCATCGGCAATGCATCATAGCGTGGGCTTTGGTACCATTGAGCAAAGCGCCAACCAGCGATCGAAGGATGCCCTCACGCAATTTGATGTAGCAGCAAATTTAGAATTAGGTAAGTTGCTTCCTAAAAAGGCAGCTATATCAATACCGGTTTATGCCAACTATTCTCAATCTGTAAGTAATCCCGAATATGATCCTTACAATCTTGATATCAAACTAAAAAGCGAATTATCACAGGCAAAATCACAGGCACAAAAAGATTCTATTAAGCAGGTTGCAGTCTCCTATACAAGCACTACTACAATTAATTTTACGAATGTTCATAAAGTACGGCCGGCAGGTAGGGTTCCAAGGATATATGATATTTCTAACTTTGATATCAGTTACTCTTTCATCAGCATTAATACACATACGCCGATTATACAAAGCAGCCAGATAACAAGGAACCGCGCAGGACTTGGCTATAATTTTGCACTTGCACCAAAATACATTGAACCATTTAAAAATTTAAAATTCTTTAGAAAGACAAGAGGCCATTGGTTTGATCTGGTAAAAGATTTTAATTTTAATTTATTACCAACGCAATTAAGTTTTAAAGCAGATCTGCAAGAGCAGTTTGGTGTTACGCAGCAACGAAGTATTGGAGTTGATATTTATAAAATACCGGAGACATACGAAAACTATTTTACATTCGAAAGAGATTATTTGGTTCGGTGGAACCTTGCCCGATCAATTAGCATGGATCTGAATGCGGTTAATAATTCCGTAATTGATGAACCATACGGCCGTGCAGATACTAAAGCGAAAAAGGATACTATCTGGTACAACTTATTTAACGGAGGAAGAAACACTTTATATAAGCAAACAGTTAATTTCTCTTATGCGCTTCCGTTAGCTAAGTTTCCGTTATTGAGTTGGACCACAGTAAATTTAAAATACCAGGCTACGTATAATTGGATAGGTGCGTCGAGAATAGCGTTGAACTTAGGTAATATTTTAGAGAATGGCCAGCAGGAAGAAGCGACCGTATTACTTGATTTTAATAAACTGTATAATAAATCTAAATTTTTCCGTGCAGTTAATGCACCACCTAATCCTAACGCAGATAAAAATATTAAAACAAGAACCGATACTGTTTTTAGAAGTGTGCTGATCAATGGTATAAAAATAAAAGAAGTAAAACGTTTAAAAGTTGTAACGATACAAAATCCCAATGCGTTACCTGATCTGAATACATTTGAAAGGATAGTGGGCCGTGTATTAACGAGTGTAAAGCAAGTGAGTTTTTCTTTCTCCGAGAATGCTAACACACGTTTACCGGGCTATATGGATAGTACAAGGTTTCTTGGTCAAAACTGGCAAAGTATGGAGCCAGGAGCTGCCTTTATTTTAGGCGCACAACCTGACACTAACTGGCTGAATAAGGCAGCAAAAAAAGGATTGATAACGAGAGATAGTACATTTAGTGATATATTTCAACAGACATATAACCTGCGTTTGTCTTTATCAGTACTTATTCAGCCTGTGAGAGATTTTACGCTTAATATAAGCATGGTTAAGACGTTGAATAAAAATTATTCTGAAACGTTTAAGGATACAACCGGCACGGGAAATAATTTTGGTCATTTAAGTCCGTATGGTGGAGGTAGCTATGTTGTAAGTTATACTGCATATCGAACGCTGTTTGGGAAATTCAATCCGAATGTAGTATCATCAACATTCACGAATTTTCAAAATGACAGGCTTGTAATTTCACAAAGAATAGGAACAGTCAATAAGTACAATGTTAATGGAGGCAACATAACGCCGGATGCATCTGGTTATTATTATGGATACGGAAGGTATTCAACAGATGTATTGATACCTGCTTTTCTTGCTGCGTATAGCGGACAAGATCCTCATAAGGTTGCTATAATAAGTGAGCAAAATCCTAATATAAAATATAATCCATTCCATGGTATTATACCAAGGCCGAATTGGAAACTTACCTATAGCGGTTTAAGTAAGATCAAACAATTAAAAAAGATATTTACTAATATCACACTTACACAAGGATATAATGGTACACTAAGCCTTAACGGATTTACATCAGCTTTAAATTATCAGGATCAATCCCGATACGGGTATCCATCTTTTTACGATACGGTATCGCGAAACTACATCCCTTATTTTATGGTTCCTAATATCACTATACAAGAACAATTTGCTCCTTTGATAGGAATAGATGTTACACTTGTTAATAAACTACAGGCAAAATTTGAGTATGCAAAATCACGTATGTTAAGTTTAAGTTTATCCAACTTCCAGTTAGCAGAAACGCATTCAACATCATGGTCGATAGGTATGGGTTATCGCAAACGCGGAATAAAACTATTGGCAGGTATAAAGCTTCCTAAAATATTAAATAAAAAAGGAGGGTCCACGTTAGATAATGAAATGAATTTCCGGTTTGATCTGAAGGTGGTAGATAATGTATCATCCAATAGTGTGTTGGATGCAGGAACAAGTTATGCTACAAGTGGAAGTAAAGAGATCACTTTATCGCCAACGATTGATTATACTTTAAGCAGCAGGATAAATGTAAAATTGTATTTTCAACGAACGCGGGTAATACCATATATCTCATCCAGTGTTCCAACAACAAATACAAAGGCAGGTGTGCAGATAAGAATTTCGCTGGCACCTTAAAGCAGGAATAAGTAATAGGTAATAAGTAAAAGCCAGGAATATTATATGTCCTGGCTTTCACTTTATCTTTTAAATTTTGTCTATTGATGTGGTCTTTTAAACAAGAGTACATAACCGCACATCTTTTTCTTCTTCTTGTTTACTTGTAATGGTTTGATCATATAATATTGAGTAGCTTCCGGTATGTAAGAAAAATCAATGATGTTATAACTTGGATCTCCCTGATTTTTTTTGATGTATTGAATTTGTTTTTCGTTCCAATCGTACATTCTTAATTCATATAATATAGAAGCTGCATCGCCAATAAATACAAATTGGTAAAATTCTCCTTTACCTAATTCTAAAACAATTGGTAATTCATACCGGCTTTCCATGCTAAGGGCATTTTCTTTTACCAAAAGAAAACCTTGTTTTGCATATAGCTCTTTAACACTATCAGCCTGATGAATGATAACAGAATCAACACAATCTGCCTGAGCGATTGCCTGTTGCGCATAAGTTTTATGGCTGAGTAATAAAGAAATTGCAAGCATTGCAATCAAAGAAATTTGTTTCATGTCTTGTGATTAAAAGTATATAATTCAGTTACCAGGCAAAAGAGGTGTTTTCACCATTTAAAATGGTGTTTTACCTACGAGGATTTTAATAGGAGGGATTGGTAGTAGAATTTCGAAATTAATTACTGTTTAACCATTGACCGTTTGTAAAAAGTCAGACAATATCTTATTTGCTTTATCGTTCTCTTCCCACATTCCCATGTGTGCACTATTTTTTAAAATAAAAACATGCGATATCACAGGCTGGTAACATTGTTTAAGTGAAACATCTAAAGGAATTGCTTTATCATTTTCACCTATGATAAAAAGTACCGGTCGGGTAAAGTTAACTAAAATATCTATTCTATCCCGACGATTTATCATCGCCATATAGTATTGAATTAGAACTTCTTCTACGAAATTTTCCCCGCTTCCAATAAGCTTATTTATCGCTTCAGGATGATTTGTAGTAAAACTACTACCAAATAAACCTGGTGTAGTAGATTTTATAAAAGAAAGGGTACCATTCTTTTTAATAAAGTCGATCGATTTTAATCTTGCTTGTTTTTTTTCTTCTGTATCGGCAAAAGCAGAAGAATGAAATAATACCAGGCTATTAAATAATGACGGGTACTTTTCAGCCATCGCCAGCATAATATAGCCGCCCATACTATGACCAATGATGGTACAATTAGTTATCTGTTCTTTATCCAATATTGCTTTTATTGATTCTGCTAATTCATCAATACCAATTGTTGGTTGCCAGTTAGCCATCGTTGATTTTCCGCTACCCGGAATATCAGGAATAATAAGCTTGTATTGATCCTTTAAAAAATCAACCTGATAATTCCATACCGTACTATCTTCTGCAAATCCATGTAAAAAAATAACGGGTTCACCTTTGCCTTCTATTGTATAATAAATAGAACAACCTTTATACTGTATGGTTTTATGCTGCATTATTTATATTGTTGGCCGGTGTTATACACCTTGCTGTACTTCTGTAAATTAATAAAATAACGATTGGCAATAAGGCAGTGTTTAATTGTTGTGGTAAAAAGAACCATGCCAATAACAGCAGTGTTAAAAAGACAGCCGTGAAACCAAAATATTTTTTTACAAAATTATTTTTACTTTTTATCAGGAAAGCTATAATAATATGTGTTGGCCATGCCCATAATAAATTATAATTATCGCTGCATAAAGTATGATCAGTGCAGGTCCACATAAAAATAAAAAGGATACCGAAAAATCCTGTAAGGAAAAATAAGAAGCCATCAAATCCAACCAAAAAAGTGCGTGCAAATGGAGCAGGGTTAAAGCTGAATACAACAATGATCAATAACAATAACCAAAATACTAATGTTGGTGAAAAAATAAAAAATGATGCGGGTTGTTTGGTGACCGGATATAATTCTTTTTTACTTAATACTAATGGTGTGCTGCTTTTACAGCTATCAAAAGTTGTCATTAAATTATCGGGAAGAAATTGTGATTGCTCCGTAGTCATTACTGCATCACAAGGTTTTCCTAATAAAAGATCGATGCCTAATTTGCACCAGTCTTTATTGTTTCTATCGAGGTATAAATGTATTGCCTGACGAAATGTAGTGCCTGCAGGCATTGCAGGAATAAAGCTTCTAAAAGCAGTGTCGTTTTTTATAATGATATCACGGTTTCTTGTAGTGCAATTATCAAAAAAGAAATCGTATTTATAATACCTGTTTTGTGGTTCGATATTAATTAGTAACGCATTTTCAATAGTTATTTTTTCAGGTCCTGTAAGATTTAAAACCTGTTCGGTAATGCCGCGGTTAGTGGTTTTATATTCACTTTCAAATCCCGGGTCTTCACCATCTGGATAAAAACTCTGACAATCCACATAGTAAGGGAGCTTGCCTCTGATGAATTTTAAGTAAAAACTATTATCCAAAAATTCAAAATTGCCATAACTAAAAACAACATCAATTATTTTATCAGTTTCTTTTAATCTGCTGCTATCGGTTAAGCGAATAGCGCTATGCCCGAATGTTGAATATAATTCTTCGCCCGGTGTGCAGGTTAGGAGGGATATGCGGATGTGGGAGGAGTCGACATTTTGTGCCATGGCAACATTACAGCAAAATAATAAAATCAGAAACCCCCTGCCCCCCTGAAGGGGGAATTTAGAAGTAAAAATTCTTTTGAAGAGTTGTAACATTTATAAGTGTATTAAAGAATAAAATAAACTAAAGATCGGCAGAGTATCACTCTACCGATTTTAATTTTTTATGAAGAGTTATAAACTCCTCAATCTCCCCTTCAGGGGGGGGCAGGGGGGTTACCTTGAATAATTCGGTGCTTCTTTCGTAATAGCTACATCATGCGCATGGCTTTCTTTCATGCCTGAGCTGGTTATTTTTACAAAAGTTGCTGATTGTAAGTCCTTAATTGTTTTGGCTCCGCAGTACCCCATACCAGCGCGTAAACCGCCGGTGTATTGATGAACGATCTCTCTCAACGGGCCCTTGAATGCAACACGGCCTTCAATTCCTTCGGGAACAAATTTCTTGATATCATCTTCAGGGTCCTGGAAGTAACGATCGCTGCTGCCTTGTGACATAGCGCCTAATGAACCCATACCACGGTATTGTTTAAATCTACGTCCCTCGTAAATAATAGTTTCACCCGGACTTTCTTCTGTTCCTGCAAACACGTTACCCATCATTACACATTGTGCACCTGCTGCCAATGCTTTCACCATATCACCTGTATACCGAATACCACCATCGCTGATGATAGAAACATTTTTATTTCCTCTTAAAGCTTTAGCAGCTTCCATTACCGCAGTAATTTGTGGAACACCTGTGCCGGCAACAATTCTTGTAGTACAGATAGAACCTGGTCCGATACCAACTTTCACTGCATCAGCACCCGCATCCGCCAATGCTTTCGCACCTGCACCTGTACCAACATTCCCTGCAATAACTTGTAAGCCTTTGAAGTTCTTTTTAACAGCTTTTAATGTATCGATCACACCTTTTGTATGTCCGTGTGCACTGTCTAAACAAATAACATCAACACCGGCTTTGTGTAAAGCGGCTACTCTGTCCAGCGTGTCTTTTGTAATACCAACACCGGCACCAACCAATAAACGGCCGAATGAATCTTTAACAGAATTCGGATGGCTTTTCAATTTTAAAATATCACCGAATGTTACTAATCCGATCAATTTTCCGGACTTATTTACTACCGGTAATTTTTCAATTTTATTTTTCTTGAAGATCAGCTCTGCTTTTTTAAGATCTGTTCCTTCAGGAGCAGTGATCAGGTTATCTTTCGTCATTACGGCACTAACTTTTTGCGCGTAATTAGTTTCAAAACGAAGATCGCGGTTAGTTAAAATACCTACCAGTTTGCTCTGCGCATCGATGATAGGAATACCGCCAATTTTATTTTCTTTCATGATACGTAAAGCCTCACCGATAGTAGAATCGGGCGTAAGCGTTACAGGATCTAATATCAATCCGTTCTCACTACGTTTTACTTTACGCACCTGATCGGCTTGTTTTTCGATACTCATATTTTTATGCAGTACACCCAAACCGCCTTCACGAGCCAGGGCTATAGCCAGCTGAGCTTCCGTAACCGTATCCATAGCTGCGCTCAGCATCGGAACATTTAAAGTGATCGTTTTAGTAAGTTGTGTCGTGATTTTTACGTCTCTTGGTAAAACATCAGAATAGGCGGGCATTAGAAGTACGTCATCAAACGTTAAGCCTTCGCCGAAAAAATTAGCACCTATGTGCTGCTTCGAGGAGTTATTTATTGTTGCCATGGGCAAAGATATGATGACTAATTAAAAAGGGAAAATAATTTTTAATAGAAAGGAATTGGTCATCGTTTTGTCTAATCTTATGACATTTAGATTTATAATCGTAATAATCTTACTTTATGAATAGTAAGTGCAATTAAATTTAATATAATTCGGCCAAGATTACTTAAAAATGATTTTAAACCTTTTTTCATTTATCCAATTATAGCCATCCTCAGCCTTGGCTGTTGGGGCATAAATATCAACTTGTTTTATTTTACAAAAGAAAATATTTCGGGTTATATTATAATACCAATCTTGATAAATACCTAATGAAGAAAAAGAATATAGTAATGGATTTGTCGCGATTTTTTTATAACCTATTGAATCACCTAAAGAATCAAAAATAGGTTGTTGCAATGTATCTGAGTAGTCCCATATTTGGCTGGCTGGAATCATTGTATTTGTCTTGATATCAAGAACATCATTGTAACCCTTGGATAGGTCGTACCATAATGTCGTTATTAAATTCATCCCGTACATTTTTTTGAGTGAATATATTTTTGAGTAATAATCAGAATCTGCATTTATTAATTGATAAGTTGTTTTAAGGAAAGTTATTTTATCCTTTTTGCTAGTATCAATAGCAGTTGTTGTGTTTATACAACATAAAGATTTAACAGAACTGCCAAGCCGGATAATACTATCTAACATAACTATATATTCAGTACCAGCAATGATTGAGCGACATTTTAATTTGTGATCTTGAATAAATAGAATCTGATCGATTGAAACTTCTTTTAAAGAATCCTTAAGGAAGATTGCAGATTGATATTGTTTCCCCGCAGCTAATGTCGCAGAGTCTGCCATATACTTTGCATTACAATAATTATCATTGTATCCACTATCATTAATGTATCTATCAATTTCAACATATTTATCAAGTCGAAGTTGATAGGATTTAAGAAATCCTTTTCTTTGAGCTTGTATTAAATAGTCGTAAATACTGGCATAATTCAAAATGCGGCTATCAGTAAGAATAGTTGGTATTATAAGATGCTGCCCAGCTTATATTGGAGTCATTAATAAAATACGAATACTCGTTTGGAAGTTGAGTATATGCATTTTTATTTATCGCAGTATTATTTTCAGATTCTTGTGAGTATGCGTTTAGGGCTATAAAAAAAATGGGTATAAATAATAATTTTTTCATAAGAAATTTAATAGGTTGATGTTAGAATGACTAAAATTAGAGCAAAATCCATAGAAAGAAATGCTTTTCTTGTTGTTGGTATTTACTGTAAAATTTCTGAATAGACCCCATTCAATATAAATACCCTAGTCTACTCAGCTTGCCGCTGTTGCGCGTCCCCGCCAACAGCCGAAGCCTTAGGTTATTTTGTTGATTGTAAAAAAATATTACTATCAATGGAATTAGCGTGATAGACAGTAAGAATCGATTCATTCACTTCGGCTGTTGGCGGAACGCGCAACAGCGGCGTTCGGTATGGTAGTGTTACTGCAAGACAAGAATAATCGTTTGTACATTTCATAGTCATCTAATAAAATACACGATACAGTTTCCCTTTCTATATAATATTTTCTCCTCTTTTTTTATTTGACATAAACGCCTACTTTTACGAAGATTAAAAACATTAGCGTTAGCTGATTTTAGGGTAAGAAAAACTGGTACTTTTTAAAAGCCCCTAGATAAAATCAAGTGTTACACCTATCCGTATAGGCGTGGGCTTAGTTTATTTGGGGCGTGGTATACCAGTACCTTCTTACCAGTAGGCTATTGTCCCACGCTTTTTTTATTTACCTGCTTTAGGGGACAGAAGCAACACCCTTAACCTATGAAACTATATAGAATTGTTACCGTACTGCTTGCTATTGCAATTTTGATAGCCATGATCATTGCTATCAAAAAAGAAGATAAAAATACTATCTACTTTAGGAATGCACCACCCATACACAGAGAAGGTTTGCCTTATGGCTATTAATATGGAAGCATTAAAAAGCCCGATAGCTTTGAGTTTGGCTTGTTGTTCTACCAGCTTTTGCAAGCCAATTGTACGTACTCATTACTACCGGGTTATATATTAAGAAGCTGTTTTAAAGCTTGGTATCCTCAATCATTTGGATTATTTTTACTTTGATAAATGTACACCAATATAATTGGTAATACTAAATAAATTAGTAAATAATTTTATTATGGCACTTGAAATCTGGCGACTTAATTTAAAAGTATGTAGAAAAAATTTAGATAAAAATCAATCCTACATTGCATCTGTAATAGGAAAAACACAGCAAACCATTGGTAACTGGGAAAGTGGAATTGGAGAGCCGAATATTATGGAACTAATAAAAATTACCAATTTATTTGGTATTTTAATAGATGATTTTCTTAAAATAAAGCAATCAAAATCAACTTCTGGTCATAGTAATGTTTTGGAAGAGCCTTCTGTAGATTATGGTGTAACAAACAATATGGTTGAAACACTGAGTTTGGCTATAAGAGGATTTGATGCCGCCAATACTTTGCTGCAAAACAAAATAACAGTTTTGGAAAAGGAAAATATGCGGTTGAAAAAGAGAGTTAAATTATAATTTATTTTTACTGTTGTTGATATGCTTATGCACATTGGCCGCCCGACATACGCAACAACGGCGGTGAGTAATATTCCTTTCAATATTACTTATTTAAATCAGCTTATATATCTTTCCCGGAAGCGAAGCCACAACACCCTGCATTTCCAACATCAATAAAGCAGCTGCAACAGAACTACTACTCAATGCGCTTTTAAAATACAATTCATCAATAGCAATGTTTTCTTGTAATTGCAGGATATCAACAATCACTTTTTCATCGGCAGTTAATTCAATAAATAGTTCGCGTTGTTTTTTAGCGGAGACTTTTTTTGTTTCTTTCCAGTTCATATTTTCTAACAGGTCGTCCGCGGAAGTTATTAAGGAGCCCTTATTGTTTTTAATTAAAAAATTACAGCCATCGCTTTTGCTATCGTTGCAACGGCCGGGGATAGCGAATACATCTTTATTATAGCCATTCGCTAATTCTGCAGTAATTAAAGATCCGCCTTTAAGGCCTGATTCTATCACAATCAATGCATCGCAAATGCCAGCGACAATTCTGTTTCGTTTAGGAAAATTTTGTTTGTCGGGATTTGTACCGCTCATAAATTCAGTTAGCAAACCGCCTTGTTCGATCATTTGTTTTGCTAAGGATTTATTTTGAGCAGGATAGAGATTATCCAATCCGTGCGCCAATACGCCAACAGTTGGTAAATTATTTTTTAAGGAGTTTTTATGTGCGATAGTGTCAATGCCAAATGCGAGGCCGCTTGCGATTAAAATGTTATGTCCACTAAGGTCCTGGACTAATTGCTCACAAATCGTTTTGCCGTATTCAGAATTATTCCTGGTACCAACGATGCCAATAATCTTTGATGTGTTTAGATCAGCACTACCGCGGTAAAATAATAACACCGGGCTATCGTAACAATTCAATAATCGTTTCGGATAATTTTTATCTGTAATAAATAACGGAGCTATTTTATATTGTTCTATAAACGCTATTTCTTTTTCAGCGCTTGTAAAAGAGTTAAACTCTTTAATGCTTTTGGCTCTAATCGTGCCAATGCCATCAAGGTGTTCAAGGTCTTTCTTTTTTGCTTTGAAAATAGATTCGGCATCGCCAAAATGCGTTGCTAATATTTTTGCATGTACGTGGCCGATATTTGGCACTAATGTAAGTGCTATTTGGTATAACAGATCGTTGTTCATCATAGGAATAGGATGAACAATATTAAGAAAAATTAATTACTAATTACACTCAATTCTGTTCTTCTGTTTAAAGCCCTGCCAGCCTCTGTTGTATTAGGTGCAATTGGTTTTGTAGCACCATAACCGATAGATTGCAAACGGTCTTTCATGATCTGTCTGCTTGATAAAAGATATTTTACAACAGCCAGTGCACGGTTATTTGATAAGGTTAAATTATCCTGTGCAGTACCAATATTATCCGTGTATCCGCTGATCATTATTTTTAGATTAGGATTATCATTCATCAATTGCACCACTCTGTTCAACTCGATCATTGATTCAGGTTTTAGCGTTGTAGCTTTTGTATCGAAGAAAATATTATTCAATACAATGGAAGCACCTGCTTCGATTGGTTGCAAAGGAATGTCGGCTGTAAAAACTGAATCCTTTGTATCAATAGGCACATTGTAATTCTGCGAGTAAAATAAATAGCCTTTTTTATCTACGCTAAAATCATAATTTTTTCCAACAGGTAATGTGGTTAAATAATTACCATCTTCATCTGTTTGTACATTACTAATTACTCTTGATGTTTGGATATCAGTTAACTTAACAGAAGATGCTAATCCTGATTTTGTTTTAACATCTGTTACGCGGCCCTTTACCCATAAGGTTCTTGGCGGTTGTATATCTTTTCTTAATTTAAAACTATAGATATCGATCAAGCCTTTTGAATCTGCACGGTCACTGGAATAATAAGCAGTTACGCCATCTGCTGCAACAATCAACGCTTGTTCATCATCAATTGTATTGATCGGATAACCTAAATTTTTTGGCTCACTCCAGGTGCTGTCAGTCAAACGTTTTGTTACAAAGAGGTCATTGCTTCCATAACCCAATCGGCCATTGGTACTGAAGAATAAAGTCTGGTTATCCGCATACATAAACGGACAGGTTTCATCGCCGGGCGTATTAATATCCGGGCCTAAATTTTCTGCATTACTCCATGTTCCGTTCGCTCTTCTGTGTGATACCCAGATATCTTTTCCGCCATAACCATCGGGCCTGTCGCTCGAAAAATACAGATCTTTTTTATCGGGAGAAAGGGAAGGAGATGATTCCCAAAAATGTGTGTTGATGGCATTGCCTAAATTCTCTGCAAGGCTCCAGCCATTATCTGTTTTGTATGAGATGTAGATATCGCAACTGCCGGCACCTTCAGGATAATTGCAACCGGTAAAAACGATCCACTTGCCATCTACAGAAATATTTTGTGCTCCCTCATTCAGGTTGGTATTTACCTTTCCGTCTAACAATTTTGCTTTGCTCCATTTGCCATTCACTAAATCACTTTCATAAAAGTCCTCATCTTTTAAACGTCTTGTAAAGATCATTTTCTTTCCATCAATCGTGATAGAAGGATAATATTCCGGACGGGCAGAATTAATACTATCGCCTAAATTGATTGGTGCAAAAACATAATCTGTCACAGGATGTTCGTTAGCATAATCAATGGCAAACTGATAAGTAAGCTTTCGATAGCTGGCGGTTTTAACACTTCCTTCATTCAATCTTGGTAAGGTTAAAAAATTATTCACCGCTGCTAATGCTTCGGTAAATCTGCCCACGCCCGCTAATGAAATAGAATAGGCAAACAAAGATGATTTTGAATAAACGGAATCTAATGCGATGCCTTTTTCAAAATCCATATTTGCTTGTGCGTAATTCTTTACTACCGCATAAATTCCCGCTTTAGCTAAATAGGCATCAACAAATTTTGGGTCGATTGAAATAGCCTTATTAAGATCTTTAATTGCTTCACTATCATTTTCATTTTGTTCAGCCATATCTGCACGAGCGTATAAATCACCGGCTGCTTTAGCAACCTTTAATGGATCGTACCACTGTGCTTTTGTAATTAGGAATGACAAATTAAGAATGAGAAATATTGTAAGCGTGCGAAGCATATAGCGGGTTTTCGTTTGTGGCACTAAGGTAAAGTTAAAAGTCAAAAGGGAAAACCTAAAAGTTGAGCAACTTTTTATACTGCTCAATATTCTTTTGCCGGTAAGACGGAAAGGCGTCCTCTGGTTAATGAACGTCAAAAAACGTCTTTCCGTCTTACCGGCAAAAGATTTTTTATTTTACTTTTTGGTTTTAACTTTTAACTTTTGCCTTATTATGGAACATTGATGTACTTATGGATTTGCAACGATAATTCCCATTGCGGATGATCTTTAATATAATCGATCAGTAGAGGTGTTACTGTTGCTGCTTTATCCCACTCAGGTTGCAGGTATAGTTTGCAGTTAGGAGAAACTAATGTAGCATACCTTTCTGCCCAGTCAAAATCAGATTTATTAAATATCACCACTTTTAATTCATTCGCAAATGGAACAACTTCAGGTAATGGCGCTTTAAATTTTTTTGGTGAAAGGCATATCCAATCCCAGCTTCCGCTTAATGGATGAGATCCAGATGTTTCGATATTTGTTTCGTAACCTTCAGCTTGCAATTTTTTTGTCAGGTCAGTAAGATCGTGCATCAAAGGTTCACCGCCTGTAATGACAATGAGTTTTGCAGGTGTCTTTTTAATATTAAATATTAAATCATCAATATTAATTAACGGATGTTTACCCGCATCCCAGCTATCTTTTACATCACACCAAACACAACCCACATCACATCCACCCAGGCGTATAAAATACGCAGCTCTTCCCTGATGAAAACCTTCACCTTGTATAGTGTAAAAAGATTCCATTACTGGTAATGGTGCTATGGCTGTTGCTGTAATCAAAATGAAAAGAGTGTAATTATTTGATTATCAATTAATTAAAAATTGATCGTTAATACAAAATTCATTAAAATTTACAACATTGTCAAATGTTCTTTAACACGATCAAATGGTTGGTATAAAATGTTTTAATAAATATATTTTATAGAAACATAACTACAACAATACATCGCATCGATAAGAGTTAACAAAAACTCCACATGCATATAATCCTCTTTTCATCAATTATACATTATTTAGTATTTTTACGAAATCTGCATGAATAAAGGGTTTGATTTAAAAATTGTACATGGATAGTAGACCGAAAGATGATCTGGAATTTACACCGCTTAAATGGAACAGCTATAAAAGTTTGTTGAGTGGCAATGATGAGTTGAGTGCACAGTGGAACACTTTTTTTCAATCTTTTGATCAGCTGGGAAATAAAGAAGTTAACAATAGAAACAGTGCTGTACTTCGTTTATTAAAAGAAAACGGTGTAACGTATAATATTTATGATGATCCGACAGGATTAAATCGCGCGTGGCAATTAGATCTGTTACCATTCATGATCAGTAAAGAAGAATGGTCGTCTATTGAAGCCGGGTTGATACAACGCGCAGAGCTTTTCAACCTTATTTTAAAAGACATTTATGGAGAGAAGAAACTATTTAAGGATGGTGTTCTTCCGATGGAACCTATTTACAGGCATCCGGGTTTTTTGCGTGAATGCGATGGTATACAATTACCGGGCAAAAACAGTTTGATATTATACGCGGCAGATATGGCGCGTGGCACTGACGGCAAAATATGGATAGTGAGCGATAGAACACAAGCTCCATCTGGTTCCGGCTATGCGTTAGAAAACCGTACAGCACTGGCACGTGTACTGCCTGAATTATTTAACGGATTAAAAGTTCGCTGGTTATCACCTTATTTTAATGTACTAAGTAATTCATTAAAAGATATTGCGCCTAATCCTAATGCTCCGCGTGTAGTGATATTAACACCCGGACCGATCAATGAAACATATTTTGAACATTCTTATTTAGCATCTTACTTAGGATTTACTTTGGTTGAAGGGAATGACCTTGTTGTAAAAGATAATTTCGTTTGGTTAAAAACTTTAGAAGGATTAGAAAAAGTAGATGTGATCCTTCGTCGTGTGGATGATGTGTATTGCGATCCGTTAGAATTGAAAGAAGATTCTCATTTAGGTGTTCCGGGATTATTACAAGTGGTGCGTAGTGGTAATGTGAGCATTGCAAATCCTTTGGGCAGCAGCATCTTAGAGAATCCGGCTATCATGCCTTTTCTTGAAAATATTTGCGAATACTTTTTTGGCAGGGGATTGATCATACCAAATATTGCATCATGGTGGTGCGGACAACCGAAAGAATTAAACTATGTGTTGGATAATATTCAATCATTAGTGATCAAAAGAATTTACCGCGAATCAGGTAAATCAAATTCAATTGATAGTACCACATTATCTAAAAAAGAAGTTGAACAATTAAAGCAGGAAATAAAAGCAAACCCTCAAATGTTTGTTGGACAAGAAAAAGTGTTCATCACTTCTTCGCCTTCATTGGTTGATGGAAAAGTTGTTTCAAGAAATACGTTGGTAAGAAGTTTCTTAGTAAGCAACGGCGAAAGCTATACAGCATTGGCCGGCGGATTAGGAAGAACTTCTTCTGAAGAAGGAAATTTCGTTATCTCAAACCAGTTGGGTGATGTAAGTAAAGACACCTGGGTGATTGGTGCTGAACCTGAAAATGTGCCGGTTAATCAGCGCTCGGTTATCAAAGATGCCAAAGCATTTTCGGGTGGTGTATTGCCAAGTCATACTGCTGAAAATCTTTTTTGGGTTGGCCGTTATACCGAACGCGTTTTAGGTAGCGCTCGTTTTATGCGTACCGTAATTCAATATATCACAGAAGGTAACCGATTGATGAAAGCCAGTGATATCGATACGGAACAATGTTTATTAAAAGCGCTAACGCAATACACATACACTTATCCGGGGTTTTGTAGCGATGATGCCAAGACAAAAGAGCTGCTAAAAAATTCATGGCCGGAATTATCTGATCTGTTAGTGAATGATAAACGTGCCGGTAGTTTAAAATATAATTACAATCTTTTTAATAATGCGGTATTCGCCGTGAGAGATCATTGGTCTACCGATACATGGCGCGTGTTGAAAGGAATGGAAGAACAATGGGCCAAGGTTGATGTAACACAAAACCCGCATTTGGCTATTGCCAATCCGTTGGATAATCTGATCACATCGATCGTAGCATTTGTAGGATTGAACAGAGAAAGTATTTCGCGCGATCAGGGCTGGATGATGATGGATATTGGCAGAAAGATGGAGCAATCACTTTTGCTGACCAATATGTTATTGGCAACAATGATCAGTAAACACGATGAACAGGTTGAATATAATTTATTGGAATCGATATTAAGCAGCAACGAATGTTTAATTAATTATCGGTATAAATACCGCGCACCCATACAATTATCATTAGTAATTGATCTGATGATTTTTGATCACAACAATCCGAGATCGTTGATACATCAGTTGGATAGATTCCGCGGACATTTAAGAAATCTTCCTAAAAATCAAAATAACCTTGGAGCAGCAGATCATGAAGGATTAATTGCAGGAGCATATAAATTACTGGAACAATCAGATAAAGATTTTTTATCCGTTCCTGATGAAGTTACCGGAGAGCATACACGCCTGGAAGATTTTTTAATGAAAATGAATTCCTTGCTACTATCATTGAACAGCGATATTTCGAAAAAGTATTTTAAACATGCACAGAAACAACAGCAGATATTAATGTAAAATTAAGAATGAAGAATTAAGAATAAAAAGCTCAAATGATGCGAATAAATTCTTAATTCTTCATTCCTAATTCTTAATTATAACAATGACCACAAACAATAATAACGACTTCCCCAACGCTGCATTAGGTACAGCAGTATCTTATAGAATCATTCATACAACTAAATATAAGTATGAAGAGGCGGTGAGTACCTGCTATAATATTGCCAAGCTGATACCAAGAGATACGCTGGGGCAGACTTGCAGCAATTCCATTGTAACGATCCATCCTACGCCGGATGGCATTAATGAGTACGAAGATTTTTTTGGGAACAAAGTATTTTATTTTTCTATTCAGGATGAACATGAGGACCTAACCGTTACCGTTACTTCTGAAGTTAATAAGGCTGCCATCAATAATATCGAGTACGAAAATCTATTGTGGGAAGATGTACATACGATGCTAACCGCGCCTGACGCCCAATTTTTAGATGCTCGTCAATACATTCCTGAAACGGCAGTAACCGCAACTGATAAAGATATTACGGCGTATGCGTTACAATCATTTACACCAGGTAGACAAATGTTTGAAGCTGTGTATGATCTGATGCAACGCATATTTAAAGATTTTACTTTTAAATCGGGTGTTACCACAATTTCTACGCCACTATCAACAGTGATGAAGGAGAGAAGAGGTGTTTGTCAGGATTTTGCACATCTGGCGATAGCCTGCGTAAGAGCAGTTGGATTACCGGCAAGGTATGTTAGCGGTTATATAGAGACATTGCCGACTCCCGGAAAAGAAAAATTATTTGGTGCCGATGCATCTCATGCATGGTTCTCTGTTTTTATACCTGAAACAGGGTGGATAGATTTTGATCCTACCAATAACCAGATACCATCATCTCAACATGTTACCATTGGCTGGGGCAGAGATTATTTTGATATTGCGCCGCTGAAAGGTGTGATATTAAGTAGCGGCTCGCATCGTCTATCCGTTTCCGTTGATATGAGAAGAATTGATTGATTAGTGAATACCTGATAAATGGTATAGTTGTTGGTTTAAAGGTGCATAACTATATCAATCATGAAACTTTATACCTGTAGTCATTGCGATAATCCGCTTTATTTCGAAAATACTGTTTGTCTTAATTGTAACAACACGGTTGGCTTTGATGCCAATAAGCTCTTGATGGTTACCCTGCAACCTGCAGAGCGTAATACTTTCGGTAATATCAATAAATCAAAAGAACTATATCGTTTTTGCGAAAATGCCAATCAGCATACCTGTAACTGGTTGATACCGAATGATGACCCTGCTGTTTTTTGTAAAGCATGTGCATTGAACCGCATTATACCATCGCTTACAACGCCGCAAAATATTCAACGATGGTCTAAAATTGAGGTCGCTAAACATCGTTTGGTATATTCTTTATTAGCATTGAAGCTTCCTGTTGAATCAAAGCAGGGCGATAATATAACAGGAATTGCATTTGATTTTAAGGAAGATGTTTCACCAGATGAAAAAATAATGACAGGACATGACGAAGGAACAATAACCATCAATATTGATGAAGCAGATGAGGCGGAGCGTGTACAACATAAATTAAACCTTGGAGAAAGATACAGAACCTTGTTGGGGCATTTTCGCCACGAAATAGGTCACTATTATTGGGATGTCCTCATTAAACCTGATCCTGAAAATTTCAGGAAACTATTTGGTAACGAAGAAATTGATTATTCAGAAGCGTTAGAAAAATACTATAAAAATGGCGCGCCTGCCAATTGGATCGATAATTATATTAGTCCGTATGCAACTTCGCATGCCTGGGAAGATTGGGCTGAAACATGGGCACATTATTTACATTTGATGGATACTTTAGAAACTGCATTTTCATTTGGTATTAATATCGATCCTAAAAAAGCAGATAGTGATATGAAAGCGAAGATCAATAAAGATCCTTATACCATTGATAAATTTGATACGATCATAAACATGTGGCTGCCTTTAACTTTTGCTTTAAATAGTTTAAGCAGGAGCATGGGGCACGCAGATTTTTATCCGTTCGTGATATCAAAACCGGTAATAGAAAAACTTAGGTTTATACATGAAACCTGTAAAAAACAACGCGCCTGATTTTATGGAAGTAAAATAGAAGCCTTGCAACCCATCAGTCTTGATAAAGAATCTTTTGCCGTAGGTGCATAGCTCACCGGTTTTGTAAATGGAACTACGATCAGGTAATTATTTGAATCCCTTTTAAGAAACACCACTTTGTTGTTGTAGGTTTTTAAAAGATTAAATTCTTTTTGTGCCGGTTCTAATTTAGAATAAGAATGTAGTACTATTTTAAATGTACTGCCATCAGCTGCAACGCTGTCAGGCTTTACAATCGGAATGATCTTTTTAACGCTATCTGTGCTATCAATGTGCACAGGAGCTTTTGGTACTATAACCACAGCAGGAACTATGGCTTGTTCCTCAGGTTTATCTGAAGAAGAAAATAAATAGTATACGCCAAGGGTTAATAATACAACAGCTAATGCGGCACCGATAAAAATGAATTTTCTGTTATCAACGGTTTTGCTACCGGTTTGAAAAGAAACAACTTCATCCTTTCTTTCTTTTATTTGTTTAGGCCCGTTGTTAGCAACAGAGTTCACAAACTGTCCGGATGTAAACAAATAATTTTCCTGTCTGTTTTTTTGTATCGTGCCAACGCCTTCGATAAACAAAGGGTTGCCTATATTTAAAAATTGTTTGGCTAAAGTGACATAAGAATCAATGTCAGATATAGCGAGAGATCTTAATTTGCCAGATTTAACGATGTATTCCACCAGGCCGGCGTCTTCAGTAGCTTTCTGATTGTCTTCAAATTCGAATGCATCTTCAGGCATTACAAAATCCTTGCTCGTATCTGTTGGCAATTCAACAGCCGGATTTAATTTGAATGTACCAATACCTTGTAAAGTGACTTCTTTGTTTTGATACAAATACTGAACTATTAGTTGTTCTATTTTCAATCGTTGGCGTTTTTGGCTCAAACAAACTTACCTAATATTAAGCAATAATCAAAACATCAAATTATTTATTGGCTAACTTTGTTTTATTATGATCACAGAAAAGGAAAGGCAGTTTTTAAGGTACTGGGAAGCCAATAAAGACAATGAAAATCAGTTTTTACATAAGCTGTTAGCGGGCTTGCCCATGGCTATCATGTTCGGCTTGCCTATCATTTTATTGGTAGTGGTTGTCCGCTTGTTTTTTCCTGATTGGTACATGACAATATCCCAGACAACACCGGGAATGTTCATCAGTGCTATCATCGCGGTATTATTAATTATCATATTTTATTCTTTTTTCAGAATGCAATACAAATGGGAAATGAATGATCAGTTGTACCAGGAATTGAAGTACAAAGAGAGCAAAGAAGAGAATGGTAAATGATTAATGGTTAATAGTAAATTTTTAATACTTAAACATCGTACGTCGTACATCAAACATCGTACATTTTTCTCTTATGATTCAGGCAACTATAATCACAATCGGCGATGAATTATTAATAGGTCAGGTTATTGATACCAATAGCGCATGGATGGCGCAACAGCTTAATTTGGCAGGTATAAAAGTTGCGCGACGTGTAGCAGTGGGAGATGAGTGGGATGAGATATGGAACACGCTGGATGAAGAAAGCAAGCATACCGATATTATCTTAATAACGGGAGGATTAGGTCCCACTGCGGATGATATAACCAAGCCTTTGCTTTGCAAATATTTTGGTGGTAAACTCGTGGTAGATAAAGCATCGTTGGCTAACGTTGAATATATTTTTAAAAATGTTTTGAACAGGCCGATGATCGATAGTAATCTTAAACAAGCAGAAGTACCGGACGTTTGTAAGGTGATTCTAAACAAACGTGGAACGGCACCGGGAATGTGGTTTGAAAAAGAGGGTAAAATATTCGTAAGTATGCCGGGTGTTCCGCATGAAATGAAAGGCATGATGGAAGATGAAGTGATCAGTTCCTTAAAAGAGCGCTTTACTTTGCCGCATATTGCTTACCGTACTTTATTAACTGCCGGTATCGGCGAATCGTATTTATCGGAGATGATAAAGGATTTTGAAACAGCACTTCCTGTAAATATCAAACTGGCTTATTTACCCAATTATGGGATGGTCCGTTTACGTTTATCTACTTCCGGACCGGAGCAATATGTTGTTGAAAGAGATGTGCAACAACAATTTGATAAGCTGCAGAGCTTAGTAAAAGAATACCTTGTTACCAACGTTGATGAACCGATAGAAGCTGCAGTAGGCAAGCTTCTTAAAAATAAAGGTAAAAATGTAAGCACAGCTGAAAGTTGCACCGGTGGTTACATTGCACATTTGTTTACGGCTATGCCGGGATCATCTGCTTTTTATGAAGGAAGTGTAGTGAGTTATTCTAACGAAGTAAAAGAATCAGTACTGCAGGTAGAACCATTCATCTTAAAAAACTTTGGAGCAGTAAGTGAAGAAGTAGTAAAACAAATGTTACAGGGCGCTTTGCAAACTATAAAAACAGATTATGCAATAGCTGTTTCCGGTATAATGGGGCCTGATGGTGGCACAGAAGATAAACCCGTTGGCACCGTTTGGATAGCTGTCGGAAATGCACAAAAAATAGTAACAAAGAAATTTTTCTTCCGCTTTGACAGAACCAGAAATATCCAATTGACAGCAGTGAATGCGCTGAACATGTTACGTCTTTTTATAATTGAAAATTAAGAAGCGCCCACCGACAACTGACGACCGACCACCGAAGATATCATGCTTTTACGGTGGTCGGTCGTCGCTGGTCAGTCGTCATAACATTTAATACGATTTACTTACCTTTGGTTCGTGAGTCAATCATAATATCAAATTTCAAACATCAAATATAAATTGTCGTATGAGTGTAGTTGATTTGGTAATGCCAAAACTTGGTGAAGGGATCATTGAAGCCACAATTATTAAGTGGCACAAGCAACCCGGCGATACAATAAAAGAAGATGAAGCTGTGTTGGATATTGCTACCGATAAAGTAGATAGCGAAGTGCCCTCTACAGCTGAAGGTATTATTGAAGAAATTTACTTTAAAGAAAATGATGTAGTACCGATCGGAGCCGTTTTAGCGAAAATAAAAGTTGGTACAAATTATACAGTGACTGAATTCTCTCCGCCAACGCCAACAGCCAAACCTGAATTTGAAGAAGCAAAATTAGCGGAAGAGGTTCCGTATCAGCCTGCACACATAATGTTTAAGAATAAATCTTCTGATTCAAAAGTAAAATTTTATTCTCCATTGGTAATGAACATTGCCGCCAGCGAAAATGTTAGTATGAGCGAACTGGAAAGCATTCCGGGAACCGGACAAGATGGCCGCGTTAGCAAAAAAGATATTTTAAACTACATCAGCAATAGAAGAATCAGTAGTTCAAATACGGCAAATTATGCAGTAGAAAATTCGCAGCCTTTATCAAATAATTATACGGCAACGGTTCAGCCGGTTGCTATTCAACAACCAGCTGCTAGTAATAACCAGGTAGCTGCAGTCTATTCAACCGGTAATACGGAAATAATTGAAATGGACAGAATGCGCAAGATCATTGCTAAGAACATGGTTGATAGTCTGCACACCAGTGCACACGTTACCAGTTTTGCTGAGTGTGATGTGAGTAATCTGGTGATGTGGAGAGAAAGAAAAAAACACGATTACGAAAGAAGGGAAGGTGAAAAAATAACGTACACACCGTTAATTATTGAAGCGATCGTTAAGTCGATAAAAAAATATCCTTTATTAAGCAGCTCAGTTGTTGGTGATACGATCGTTATAAAAAAAGACCTGAACATTGGTATGGCAACAGCTTTGCCAACAGGTAACTTAATTGTACCGGTTATTAAAAATGCCGATCAGTTAAATTTAAGCGGCTTAACTAAAAAAGTAAACAGTCTGGCTAATGCGGCAAGAACTGGCACTTTAAAACCTGATGATACAACCGGTGGAACATTCACGTTCACAAACATCGGCACATTCGGTAGTACAATGGGTGCACCAATCATCAACCAGCCGCAGGTGGCAATTATGGCGGTAGGTGTTATTAAGAAAAGACCTGTTGTTATTGAATCTCCATCTGGTGATAGTATTGCTATCCGTCACATAATGTATATCTCACTAAGCTACGATCATCGTATCATCGATGGCGCATTAGGATCTATGTTCTTAAATGCTGTAGTGAAAGAGTTGGAAGGATTTGATATTAATAGAAATATATAATTTTCTTTTTTCATGCAAAGGAGCAAAGTAAAATAAGTTCTTTGCGATTTTGCTAACTTATGTATTTCCTTTGCGTGAAACATAACCGCATAAAAAAGAGCAAACTTTACAGCTTGCTCTTTTTTAATTATACGACGTGATTATTATTTCTCTGAAGGATTTTTCTTTCCGCTATTCAGCTTTTCAATGGTAGCTTCTAAACGTGCAATTTTCGTTTCTTCTTTTTTAGCGCTTGTTATCCAGCCAACGTATTCTTTTTTGTTGGTGAAAGAAAGTGCTTCAAAAAATGTTTCTGCTTTTTTGTTCTTGCTGAATAATTTGATCAGATCAGGTGGTGCAGTTATTGTTCTGCTAATTTGATCTACGCCTGCAATTTCAACAGGTACCCCTGTTATAGAAACTTTGGTAGGATGTTTTATTTTTTCAGCCTTTTTAAAACGCATTGCTGTCCACACATTATCCATATTGATCGTACGTACGCCCTCAAAACCGCTGCTGGCAATACATTCCCACTGACAAGTACTGGCTCTTGCCAAATCACTCACGATCTTCGAAGAAACTTTAGGATAAGCTATCCAGAATTTAGCATCAGGAGCTAATGCAGGAATTACATCAGCTAAAATTTCTTTTAATTGTTTATGGCTTACGGCAAATACCAAAGCGAAATCAATTTTTCTAGCCTTTAATAACGGAGTAACACTTTTAGCGAAAGTTAATTTAGCAAATTGTTTTTCAACTGTAGAAGGAAGGCCTTGTATCAACAAATTCTTTTCATCCTTTAATTGCAGTTTTTCTAATAAGGTTTGCAATTTTACTATTACTACATCTTCCATGATAAACTTTTTACAACTTTTTAGTTAAGCAATATTTTTATTCCGATCCTTATTTAAAAGGGCCGCTTTCAATGTTAGTATGTGTTAGGATTATGATATAAAGATTATGATGGAAATTATTTTCGACGACTTTTTCTTCTATCCCGATATTTGAGGATAGGAACCCTGCTTTCGTTACCGTTAAGAATACGGCTGATATTTTTTTGATGGGTTAGGATTATTAACGCGGAAACACCTACTGCAAATACTCTGTAGATGATAGTATGGTCATTCCAGATCCATAGAACGCAGATCGGTAATGCTATTCCTGCTAAGATCGAGCTTAGGGATACATATCTTGTTAAAAAAAGAATCAGTAAGAATACCCCTACACAGCAAACGGCTATAACAGGTTGAATACCCAGGATCATTCCAAATAAGGTGGCAACACCTTTTCCGCCCCTGAATTGTGCAAAAATGGGAAATATATGTCCGGCAACTGATGCCAAACCAAGACCGATCATGAAATTAGTGCGCGCCAGATCGTTGGATTCACCAACATAAGAAGGAAGGCAATAAAACAAACCAACTGCCAGCATACCTTTTAAAATATCCGCGGCCATTACAATGGAGCCATATTTTGGGCCGAGTACTCTGAATGTATTAGTAGCACCCATATTGCCGCTACCGTAATCACGAATGTCTATACCGAAGAACTTCTTACTCACAATCAATGCTGTAGGAATCGACCCGATAAAATAGGCAAGAACAATTAAGAGGAATTCTTTCATCTAATCTATAAGAAGTTAGTTACAACAAAAATAACGAAAAAACGGCAAGGAAATTTTGTTTGCCGCAAATTAAGTTTGAAGTTGCTATTTTTGTGCGCTTTATATAAGTTATATAAAACGAAGGGTTTTAACACAATTTTTAATAAAATAATGCCTCAAAATAGGGGGCAAAAGCAACAAATGAGCAAAGAAATAGCAAGCAGAGAGCAGGATTATTCGCAATGGTATAACGATCTTATCATAAAAGGAGGTTTAGCCGATTATAGCGCTGTAAGAGGTTGTATGGTAATTAAACCTTATGGGTACGCTTTATGGGAGAACATGCGTGACCAGTTAGATAAGATGTTTAAAGAAACAGGCCATCAAAATGCTTATTTCCCTTTATTGGTACCCAAAAGTTTGTTTGAAGCGGAAGAAAAGAACGCGGAAGGTTTTGCTAAAGAATGTGCTGTTGTAACACATTATCGTTTAAAGACCGATCCTGATAATAAAGGAAAACTGATCGTTGACCCTGAAGCAAAACTGGAAGAAGAATTAGTGATTCGCCCGACAAGTGAAGCTATCATTTGGAATACATATAAAGGTTGGATACAATCATACAGAGATCTGCCACTATTAATTAACCAATGGGCAAACGTTGTTCGTTGGGAAATGCGTACACGTTTATTTTTACGTACCGCAGAATTTTTATGGCAGGAAGGCCATACCGCGCATGCTACTAAAACTGAAGCGATTGACGAAACAGTGCAGATGTTGAATATCTATGCAGAATTTGCTGAAACATTTATGGCGATGCCGGTGATCAAAGGTGTAAAAACTGCTAACGAACGTTTTGCGGGTGCAGAAGATACGTATTGCATTGAAGCATTGATGCAGGATGGCAAGGCATTACAGGCTGGTACTTCACATTTTCTCGGACAAAATTTTGCCAAAGCATTTGATGTAAAATTCAGCGATAAAGAAAATAAGCTTGATTATGTATGGGCAACAAGCTGGGGCGTTAGTACGCGTTTAATTGGCGCATTAGTAATGGCACATAGTGATGATGAAGGTTTGATATTGCCTCCGAAATTAGCACCGATACAGGTAGTGATCGTGCCTATTTTTAAAGGAGATGAACAGAAACAGTTGATAGATGAAAAAGTAAAAGCCTTGATGTTGCAACTAAAAGCGGCAGGTGTTTCTGTTAAATATGATGACAACGATAATAACAGGCCGGGCTGGAAATTTGCAGAATATGAATTGAAAGGTGTTCCGGTTAGAGTAGCAATAGGAGCGAGAGATCTTGAAAAAAATGTAGTTGAATTAGCAAGAAGAGATACACGTGAAAAAATGACCGTTAGTTTAGATGGGCTGGATAAAACGATCATCACTTTGTTAGATAACATTCAAACAGCTATTTACAGCAAAGCAAAATCTTTTAGAGAGGATAGAATTACTGTCGCAAATAACTGGGATGAGTTTGTACAATTATTAGATGGCAAAGGAGGCTTTATTGCAGCGCATTGGGATGGAACTCCTGAAACGGAAGATAAAATTAAAGAACTAACAAAGGCAACCATTCGTTGTATTCCTTTAGATAATAAGCAGGAAGCAGGTAAATGTATATTGACAGGTAATGCAAGTATACAAAGAGTTTTGTTTGCAAGGGCATATTAAAAAATCAAAAGTAAAAAACAAAAAGTAAAAAGTAAAAAATCAAAACTGGTCTTTATTTTTACTTTTTGTTTTTTACTTTTAAATTTTGAGTAACATTATTATCTTGGCTGAATACAAATCTTGCATTCATACCTAAACTAAAAAAATGGACAACAATCACGACCTTTTACAGAACGATCTATTAATTGATTCAACCGCACATGGTTATTTAAAAGAAACAGGAAAATGGGCGGCATTCCTTGGAATATTAGGTTTTATATTTAGTGGTGTTGTTATTATTGTTTCTTTTTTCATTGGTGCTATATTGGATAGGATGTTCTCCGCATTGGCAGCTACGTCAACGAGTAGTGTTGCAGCTTTTGGTGCAATGGGCGGCACATTTGCGGGGTTTTATTTTTTTCTGGGAGTTCTCACTTTTTTTCTTTCTCTATTTCTATTCCGTTTTGGTTCAAAGATGAAACAAGCTTTATCGGGCCAGGATCCGGAAGCTTTTAATTTATCCCTTAAAAATTTAAAAAATTATTACAGATTAGTTGGGATACTTACTATTATCTATTTGTCTATTATAGTATTATCTGTTATTGTTGTTGCGATAGTGATTTCAACAACACATCATTATTAATCAATAAAAAAGAATATTTTATCGTATTAAGTATCCATGTTATTAAATATGGATACTTAATATTAACTACTTCTTATAAAAATAATATGGACAACAACAATGATTTAATAGAAAACGATTTAATATTAGATTCGGCTATACTGACTTATTTAAAAGAGATAATTGTGTGGACGAAAATATTATCTGTTATAGGAATGGTCTGCAGTGTATTTATGTTGCTGGGGAGCGTCTTTGTACTTTTTAGCGGTTTTATGTATTCTGTACTGTCAGCTATTATTACTATCGCTTATTTAGTGTTAGGAATAGTTGCTTTTTATATATCTAATTTATTACTGCGCTTTACTAAAAAAACAAAGCTTGCCTTGTATACTAATGATCAGAAAGGTTTAGAGGATGGGTTTGAAAATTTATCAGCTTACTTTAGAGTGGCAGCAATTACAACTATTGTCGCGATTATACTTTCTGTATTAGGAATAATCAGCACGTTAGTATTTATACCTTTTGGGCGATAATCAGTTATTCTCTGGTTGCGAGGTAATTATAATCTTCCATTAGCTTTTCGAGGAATTCATTGGCATACATGTCGGAAGAAATATTTAATACCTTTTGAATTTTAACCGCAACCTTAAAGCACATATCATATTTATTGGTTTTAGCAGCTTCTGTTAAAACCTTTTTTATTGTATTGATATCGCGGTCGCTTAAACGGATGATCTCAGGGAAGGTAACTTTATAATCCTGTTGCGACAATTGAACGAAAATAGTATCGTTAATACTCAATTTTGATCTGGTATTAACAACGATTGTTTCGCCCACAATATCGCCCAGCCGCTGATTTTTTTTGCTGACTGCAATGATAATAACGGATACAAATCCACCAAAAAATAATGCAAGAAATCCTATCCCTACATTTGCCCAAAATAAAAACAACACGATAAATCCCCATTCGTAAAATCTTAAAAACCAGCGTAGAGCGTATTGTCCCATTGTTGGTTCTCCACCATCGGTGCTGATCACTCTTATTTTAAATAGCTTTTTTCCGATAGTCTGGCCTTCGAGAAATAACTCACATAAAAAAGTGAAAAATAACATTGGAATAAATATGACGATCAAAACAAGTCCTGTAGCACTTTCTCCTAATTTAAGTCCGCCAAATAAAAGATACATCATGCTGATCAGGTAAACCATTAACAACGTAAAATCGATCGTATAGGCAAACAGGCGTTTATGAAATTCGGCAATTTCAAAATCGATGTCAATATTAAAGGGTGTTGCTATTTGTATGGTGGCCATCTTACTTGCAAATTACAACTGTAAAATAAGCAAATCCATTAAATATTTTTTTATTCAACAAAAAGCAGGCAAATTGTAACATAAATTCCTAATCTACACCTATCAGCTATGCGCGAGGCAATGTTCATAAAAAAGAATGCTGATAAATGGACAGAATATCAGCAGACTCAAACCAATGATCCCGATGAAACGGCAGAACGTTTTGTTACATTGGTGGATGACCTGTCTTATGCCAAAACTTTTTATCCGCACAGCAAAGTAACCAAGTGGGTTAATGCCATCGCCGCTAATATTTACCAGAGCATCTATAAAAATAAAAAAGAAAAATATAGTCGTGTATTTACTTTCTGGAAATATGAATTGCCATTATTATTCAGGAAATACCATAAAGTTTTATTATTTGCTTTTTTATTGAATTTCTTTTTTACGATCATTGGCGTTTGGGCATCGATGAATAATGAAGAATTTATGCGTGGTGTTTTATCGCCCGGATATGTGGATAAAACAATGGATAATATTGCTAACGGCGATCCTTTCGGCATTTACAAAAGTGACAATCCTTTTAGTATGTTCGTTATGATAGCAATGAACAATATTTTCGTTGCGTTCTTAATGGCGATGGGTGGATTAACATTAGGCATCTGGACATTAATTTCTGATTGGCAAAACAGTGTAATGCTGGGTGCTTTTCAATACATGTTCTTTGCACATAACCTGGGCGCTAAATCTGTTTTAGTTATCTGGATCCATGGTACGTTAGAAATATTGTCATTTATCGTAGCTTCAACGGTAGGGTATATTATCAGTCGCAGTATCCTTTTCCCCGGAACTTATAATCGTTTGGAATCTTTTAAGAAAGGAGTAAAAGACGGCATGAAAATAATGATAGCCTTGGTACCTATTTTTATAGTAGCTGCTTTTTTTGAAAGTTATGTAACGCATTTGATGAGCAATACTTACAGTAAAACCAAAAATGCGGGCTTACCTGTTTGGGGTAGTGTTATTATTCTTTTAGTATCGTTAGCGTTCATTTTATGGTACTTTATTTTTCTTCCTATTCGTTTGCATAAGCGTGGGTATCAATTACAATCTGATGGTATTTTAAAACAACCCGCTTAAGTAATGTTTCGTTATAAATATATTATCTCCTTGTTATTATTGTTTTGCTGTACTACATTTTGTATGGCGCAGACGAATAAGAACATAGATGATGATGACACTGATGTAGTTCAAGCTAATGCAGGCATTTATAGAACTGCTGCAGATACGGTATTTGTAAAAAATGATTTAATAGTACCAAAAGATTCAATGCGGGCTGTAAAAAAAACAACAGGCTTTGAATATGCAGATAATCTCGATGCGCAGTTAAGGAAATTACAAAGAGATGAAGAAAAAAATCTTCAGTTCACGCCTAAAAGTAACTGGCTGATAAATATTTTAACGGCAAAAATAACAGCGTACATTTTTTGGGCAATAGCGATCGGATTCGTCGGCTTTCTTCTTTACAATCTTTTTTTGACTCAGGGAATTTTTAGTAGAAGATATACACGAGCAAAAGGCAATACCATCATTAATAAGGAAGAAACTATTTTAACAGCTGCTGATTACGATAAACTAATTACGGAAGCCGTAGATAATAAAAACTACCGGTTAGGCATACGTTATTTGTACCTGCAATCTTTACAATTATTAGCGAATAAAGGAGCAATCACACTTGCAGTTGATAAAGTAAATTACCAGTATGTCCGTGAGTTACAAGGCAAATCATACAAAACGGCTTTTGCTGAGCTCACGCTTAATTATGAATACATCTGGTATGGAGAATTTAATATCGATGAAGAAAACTATTTACGGATCAATAATCATTTTAAACAATTCAATAATCAATTATAATTGTTGCAACGTAGTATAACATATTGTTTAGTTGGTTTATTTATTTCAATGCTGGTGCTGTCATGCACCAAGCAAAATGATATTCCATCTTTACGGGAATCTTTTTCAAAAAAAGATAAAAATCCTTTCGGAACGTATGTTGCTTATAAAGAGATACTGCACATGTTTGGCGGTGATACAGTTCGTACAGAAACCCGGAATTTTCAGGCTGCTAACCTGGAAATATATGATACTGCTTCTTTATACATTATCATCTGTAAAAATTTGTATTTAACTGATGAAGAAAGAGATGCCATGCTCAGTTATGTAGACGCGGGCAATTCATTATTTATAGCAAGTGAAAATATAGACAAGCAATTATTAGACACCCTGCATTGTAAAATGGATTACAATGAAATGTTTGATAAGAATATCTTATTTATGCGCTACACAACAGTAAAATTGCAAGATGACCCTTACGATGTTGATGATACAACGCACTACGGTTACTTCTGCTATCCTTTTGCTAATAATTTTTCAACGCCCGATACTTTCTACAATAAACTTGGTACAAATGATGATGGTAAAATTAATTTTGTATCAACTAACTATGGTCATGGTAAAATATATTTTCATTGTGAGCCACGGGCTTTAGGTAATTACTTTTTATTACAAAGAAACAATTACGTTTACTGGCAACAGCTACTGGCGTTCGTTCCAAGGAATTTGCAAAGTATTTACTGGGATGATTTTTATAACAAACGAAACTATCCTGTTGATGGAAAAAGCATTTCATCTTTAGGATATATTTTACAATTTCCTCCTTTAAGATGGGCCTTTTGGTTGTTGATACTACTATTACTGACTTACATATTATTAGGCGGCAAAAGGCGTCAGCGGGTTATAGAGGTTATAGCGCCCAATAAAAATACCACCGTTGCTTTTGCAGAAACTATGGGGAGATTGTACCTGCAAAAGAAAGACAACAGAAATATTGCCGATAAAATAATCAACTATTTTTATGAACAGATCAGGAACCAATATTTTTTAAATACCAGTCATATCAATGATGATTTTATCACGACACTAAGTCGTAAGAGTAATGTGGCAAAAGAAAAGGTAGAAGAACTTTTTAACACTATCGCAACAATTCAACAAAATAATAAAATAAGCGACCATCAATTATTATCACTGAATCAACAAATAGAAAAATTCAATAAAAATAAAATCTAATGGAAGAAAATATTTTTGAACAACGTATTGATCTGTCCGGGCTTAACGGCGCTATCGAAGCGATTCGCACAGAAGTAAGCAAAGTGATAGTTGGTCAACATAAAATGGTTGACTTATTATTGATCGGTTTGCTTTGCGATGGACATATTTTAATTGAAGGTGTGCCCGGCGTTGCCAAAACATTAACGGCAAAGTTGCTGGCTAAAATCATCGACCTTGAATTTTCGAGGATACAATTTACACCGGATCTGATGCCTAGTGATGTGATAGGTACGTCTGTATTTAATCCGAAAGAATCATTCTTCTATTTCAAAGCGGGTCCTGTTTTTAGCAATATTATTTTGATAGATGAGATCAACAGGGCGCCGGCAAAAACGCAGGCTGCTTTATTTGAAGTAATGGAAGAAAGGCAGGTAACCATTGATGGAACTACACACGAGATGCGTTTTCCTTTTATCATTTTAGCGACGCAAAATCCGGTAGAGCAGGAGGGAACTTATCGTTTACCCGAAGCGCAGCTGGATCGCTTTATTTTTAAAATAGAAGTTGGTTATCCAAACTTGCAGGAAGAGATCAATATTTTGCAAAGCCAGAATGGCCGTACACAAGCACAATTGTTGAGTGAAGTAAAAACTATTTTAACCGCACATAATATTCAGGAGTTCCGTACAGTGATCCAATCAATTATTGTATCGCCCAAATTAATAGAGTTCATCGCTAAGATTGTAAATGAGACACGTAACAATCCATCGCTCTATCTTGGTGCATCACCAAGAGCATCGTTAGCTATATTGCGTGCAAGTAAGGCCAATGCAGCTATTAAAGGAAGAGATTTCGTAACGCCTGACGATATCATAGAAATAGCACCGGCAGTTTTAAGGCACCGTATTATATTAACACCGGAAAAAGAGATGGAAGGTTTAACGCCTGATGAGTTGATCGAAAATATTTTAAAATCGATTGAAGTACCACGATGAGGCCATTAAAAAAACATATCGGTGATCTTTTTGTAACTGCAAGATTTTACATTGTTGTAGGCATTTGCATTACTTTATTTATCGTATCGTTTTTCTTTCCAGTTATCGCGGTATTTCCAAAAATAGTCTGGTATGTAACGATAGCTTTAGTATTGATAGATGTTGTTTTTCTTTTTATAAGTGCATCACCATTGGCACATAGAACAATGAGTGAAAGGTTTAGTAATGGTGATGATAATAAAGTTACCCTACAAATAACCAACACCATGGCTTTTGATGTAAGCATGGAAATTATCGATGAACAGCCTGTTCAATTACAAAAAAGGGATTGGCTAATAAAAGAAAACTTTACACCCAATCAACAAAAAACGATCAGCTACATTATTCATCCAACTCAAAGAGGTGAATATCATTTTGGTAATATTCTGATCTATGTAAAATCAAAATTAGGATTAGTATTAAGAAGGCACACGATCGAAGCGTCAACAATGGTGGCGGTATATCCATCGTTTCTACAATTGCGTAAATACGAATTGTTATCTAATACTACAATGCTGGAACATGGCAATAAACGAATGCGTAAAATTGGCCATAGCATGGAGTTTGAGCAAATAAAGGATTATGTAAGCGGTGATGATATTCGTTCCATCAACTGGAAAGCATCTGCACGTAGATCATCTTTTATGGTGAATAATTATACAGATGAAAAAAGTCAGCAGGTATATTGTATCATCGATAAAGGAAGATTAATGAAAATGCCATTTGCCGGTTTGAGTTTACTGGATTACGCGATCAACAGCACATTGGTATTAAGCAGTACTTGTTTGCAAAAACAGGATAAAGTAGGACTAATAACATTTGCCAATAAAATAAGCACAGTGCTGGCAGCAGACAGAAGAGCAGTACAACGCGCTAATATTTTACAGTTACTCTATAATCAAACTACAGCATTTTTAGAAAGTGATTATGAGATGCTGTACATGCAAATACGCAACAGTATCAAACAACGTAGCTTACTCATTCTGTTTACCAACTTCGAATCATTATCAGGTTTAAAAAGACAATTACCCTATTTGCGTTCCATTGCCAAATATCATTTATTGCTGGTAGTATTTTTTGAGAATACAGAATTAAAACAGTTATCAACCATTGATGCAGCTAATACAGAAGAGGTGTACGTAAAAACAATAGCCGAAAAATTCGCCTTCGAAAAAAGGTCGATCGTAAAAGAGCTGGCTAAATACGGTATTCTGTCAATACTCACTTCTCCCGAAAACTTAACGGTCAATACGGTGAATAAATACCTTGAGCTTAAAACGAGGCAAGCTATTTAATTAAGAATTAATAATTAGGAATTAAGAATTCCTTCAATTTGAAAAGTCTTTGCAAAATAAAACCGCTGTTATGACTATAAAAAATTCTTAATTCTTCATTCCTAATTCTTAATTCGAAGCATTAGGCTGTTAAAGAAGTGCCCAATAATTTAAC
>Ga0210392_10000145_pt1 | contig 58399 bp, 61 predicted proteins | sample IncBWC30OmetaG_FD_161057 | JGI IMG/M metagenome (GOLD analysis project Ga0210392, IMG submission 161057) | Forest soil microbial communities from Barre Woods Harvard Forest LTER site, Petersham, Massachusetts, United States - Inc-BW-C-30-O ... | reverse complement strand
GAGCCGCACGAGCTCGTCGCGGCGCCAGACGCGCGCCACGGGATTGTGCGGATGGCAGAGCAGGAAAAGTTTTGTGCGCGGCGTCACGGCGCGTTCCAAAGCGTCGAAGTCAACTTCCCATCGACTCTCGGCGCGGTTGAGCGCGAGTGGTACAGGGAGGGCTTCGCGGCCGGAATTTTTCGGCGCGGTGAGAAAGGGAGGATAAACCGGCGTGCAGCTCAACACCTGTTCGCCCGGTTGCGCGAAAGCCTCCACGGCGACGTTGAGCCCGACCACGATCCCGGGCAGCCACACGAGCCATGACGGATCGATGTTCCAGCCGTAACGCGCGGCGAGCGCGTCCACGAAGGCATCGACCGTCGACTTCACCGGTCGGGCATAGCCGAATACGCCGTGGTCGACGCGGCGGTGCAACGCTTCAAGGACCGCCGGCGGCGCGGGAAAGTCCATGTCAGCCACCCAAAGCGGCAGCACATCGCGGTCGGCATATTTTTGCCATTTTTGCGAGTCGGTGCCGCGGCGGTCGGGGACGTGGTCGAAGTTGAAGTTCACGAGTGTGATGATTGAGCCCGTCAACAAACCGGACTGTGTCCCAAGTGCAAAGCTCAAACGCGCGGTCGTCCGCGCGCGCCTGTCAGGGAATATCCACCCACAGCACCGGCTGGCGGATGGGAAAGTTGCGGCGGATTTCCTCGTCGGTCGGGTCGGCCGGGAGGCGTTCCCAAAGTTTGAGCCAGTCCTCGCGGCCGGTGGCGAGCGCGCCAAAAAGGAGCGACGGCTGGCGTGCGGGCAGCGCCTCCCAGTGCATGACGTCGGGCGGCCGGGGCCATTCGGATTTGTCGGCGAGATAAGGCGCGAGAAATTCGATGCCGTGGATGATGCTGCGGCCGTCCGGCAACGTATAAGTGAGGAGATTTTCCTGCGGGGTGGAGAGCACCTGGGCGACGGCGGTCATCACATCGAGGTTGAAGATGGAATAGCTGTAGGCCTTCGTGCGGGCGAACTCGCGCGGAAAGCTGCCGTCGGCCGCCATCTGGCCGGACAGGAGGATCTGCTTGAAGCGGCGGCGGCAGTCGGCGAGCACGGCCTCGTCGCCGGTGAGCCGGGCGAAGCACGCGGCCTGCAGCACCCAGCAGGTGCCGTGGTTGTTGTCAGCCTTGCTCTCATCGATGCCGTAGGGATGCGTGCGGATCCAGTGGAGGTAGTCGCGGAACCAGCCGGTGATGGCGGCGTCCTCGCCGGGCGTGAGCGCGTGCGAGTCACGCAGCGCGATGACGCCGAGTGCGACCTCGGCGAAGTGCACGGTGTCGATGACGCCGGTGCCGCGGCCGGTGCAGACGCCCTTGACGGACTGGGCGTATTGAAGATTTGGATTCATGCGCGTGGCCGGATCGACGAACCAGGCGTGCAACTGCCGCACGGCCGCGACAGCGTAGCGCTCGTCGTGCGTCAACCGGTAGGCGGCCATGAGGGTGTCCACGTCGCGCACGAAGCTGAGCAGGAGGTGGCGGTGCCCGACGAAGTTGTCGGGGTTGGTCTGGCCGTCGCGGCGGATGTAAGGGCCGGCGGGATTCTTCGGATCGGGCCACCAGTAATCGCCTTCCGACGAAAAATCGTGGGGTCCTCCGGGGCTGCGCGGGTTGGCGACCGAGGTGATGGTGAGCGGCGCGGCCTGGAGCGCGGCCTCGGCGGCCGGCAGCACGCGGGCCCGCTCATAAGTTTTCAGGTCGAAATGGGGCAGCAGGAGCATGGCGAACAACATCATGGCACGGCGGGGTGACGAATTAACGGGACAACACCTACTTCAAATGCGGCGTCGGTGAATCGTGCAAACTTTTCCCATGTGTGCCGTCACAGGGTGGGCAATTTTTTCCCGCGGCGGTGGGCCTGGGAAAACTAACTCGCGAATGCTCCGTGACTTGCCCGGTGCCACCGCCCGGCACTGCCCATGCAGATAAAAGGCAGGTTAAGTTCAATCCAACCAAATCCATTCAATATCAAAGGAGAAGATTACCATGCACATTACACGTTACATTCAACCTGCCAGCCGCGGCTTCGCTCCGGTGCTGTCCTTTTCACGCCTTCCGTGGACGGGGCTCGGGAGTGAAATCGACCGGCTGCTTGAAACTGCGCTCACTGACTTCTCGGGGGTCCCGGCGGCGCGCCAGTTCCCGGTCGGTCTCCATGAGGACAAAGACCACACCTACGTCCGCGCCGAGCTTCCCGGCGTGAAGCGAGAAGACATTAACGTCGAGCTGGCCGAGGGCTATCTCACCATCACCGCGGCGCGCAAAACGCCGGCCGCCGATGGCAAAGGCGAAGAGTCCGCCTCTCTCAGCCGTTCCGTCAGTGTGCCCGAGGCGGTGCAAACCGACAAGGTGGCCGCCGCCTACGAAAACGGCGTCCTCACCGTCACGCTGCCGAAAGCAGAAGCCATCAAGCCGAAAAAAATTACGGTGAGTTGATTAACCACAAAGACACGAAGTTCACAAAGGCCGGATACTGCAAAGTGTCCGGTCTTTTTATGGGATTGAGTTAACCTCCTTTTGTCATTCCGAGCCGTGTGAGGAATCTCCGAAACTGAACCCGACAAAAACAGCAGAGATTCCTCGCATGGCTCGGAATGACAGTATGGTTTTGCACGCAAAAAAAGGCGGCCCGGATGGGCCGCCTTTTTGGCAAAGAGCTGTTCGCGTACTCAGATTTCGTAGGACGACAGGAGCTTGTCCACGCGGACTTTTTCCAGGTGCCCGAAATGGGGTAGGCCGGCGTCGTAGGGCACGGCAACTTCGCCGACGATGAGCGGCTGGGCGTAGCGGAGGAACTGGAAGTTCATGCTGGTGCCGTCCTCGTTGATCCATTCGCGCGGCAGCTTCTTGGTGCCGTTGGCGATTTCGCTGAGCGGGGAAAGGCCGGTCTCGCAGGTGTAGTGGTCGGTTTCGCCGCGCACGAGCGTGACCATCTTGTCGGTTTCTCCGCCGACGGCGGCGCGCACTGCCGCCTGGCCGGCGAGAAAAGCCTCGTCGTTGTCGGTCTTCGAGGAGCAATGCGCGGCGGCGCGCTGGGCGATGCCGAGCTTGGCCACGCGGGCCTTGATGCCGGGCAGGTTGGTTTCGACGACTTCGCAAAGATATTCGCCGACGCCGCCGAGCTGGGCGTGGCCGAAAGCATCGGTGGCGCCGTCAGCGTTGACGTAGTTGCCATCGGCATCGACGAGGCCTTCACCGACGACCACGAGGCAGAATTTCTCGCGGGCGAGGATGCGTTTCACATCGGCGGCGAATTTCTCCGGGCTGAAGGGGATTTCGGGCAGGAGGATGATATGGGGCGGATCGTGCGGGTGGTCGCGGCGCTTGGCGCGTGAGGCGCCGGCGGCGATCCAGCCGGCGCTGCGGCCCATGACTTCGAGGATGGAAACAAGGTCGTGCTGGCCCATGGCCTCGTTGTCGGCGGCGATTTCGCGCACGGTGGTGGAGACGTATTTGATGACGCTGCCGTAGCCGGGGCAGTGGTCGGTGCCGACAAGGTCGTTGTCGATGGTCTTGGGCACGCCGATGACGCGCATTTCCCAGCCTTGCTGCTGGGCGAGCTTGGAAATCTTGTCCGCGGTGTCCTGCGAGTCGTTGCCGCCGCAGTAGAAGAAGTAACGGATGTTGTGCGCCTTGAAGACCTCGATGACGCGCTCGAAGTCCTGTTGTTTCTTGAGCTTGTAGCGCACGGTGCCGAGGGCGGCGCCGGGCGTGTGGCGGAGGGCGCGGATTTGCTGCTGCGACTCGGCGGCGAGGTCGATCAGGTCTTCCTGCAGGATGCCGAGCACACCGTTGAGGCAGCCGTAGATCTCCTCGACGCAGCTGTGGTTGAGCGCTTCGGCGACGACGCCGGCGACGCTGGCATTAATGACGGCGGTGGGGCCACCGGATTGGCCCACCAAGACATTTCCTACGAGTTCAGCCATGACAATATGAGTAAAGGTTTAAAAAACGCGAAAGGACACAAAACGGGTTGCGCGCGGCGGAGGCAAACGAAAATTTCCTCGATTAACGAGGAAGGTATGAAAATACGTCCGAGCCGGCCGTGCCCGGCGTGCTAGTTTTATAGGTGGAGCGCGTTGACCCCAACGCGCTTAGAGCGTCTTGAGGTCAAGCCGCTCCACCTTGTCACGGTTCAATCTGTCCGCTCACAGCAATCTGCCCGGACGATAGGAGGCGGCCTGCGGGTATTTGCGCCCGAGCGGCTTAACCTCGGACACGAAGGCATCCACCTGGTGGGGTGCGGCGCCGACGAAGCGGCTGCTTTCGGCGAGAATGGCCTGGAGCTGTTTTTTGCCGAGGCCGACGCGCTTGTCGCCGGCGATGAGCGCGAGCAGGTCGATGTCGCCGTTTGTGCGGCCGGAGCGCATCGCCTTGGCCGCGGCGAGCGCGTGTTCCTTGATCGCGGCGTGGGCGGTTTCACGGCCGGCGCCATGTTTCACGGCTTCCATCAAAATCGTGGTCGTGGCGAGGAAGGGCAGATTGCGCTCGTTTTCCGCGGCGATGGCGGCGGGAAAGATTTCCATCTGGTTGAGCACGGTGATAAAAGTCTCGAGCAAACCGTCGATGGCAAAAAACGCATCGGGCAGCGCGACGCGGCGCACGACCGAGCAGGACACGTCGCCCTCGTTCCACTGGTGGCCGGCGAGGCCGGCGGTCATCGTCACATAACCGCTGAGCGTGGTGGTGAAGGCGCAGATGCGCTCGCAGTTTCTCGCATTGACCTTGTGCGGCATGGCCGAGGAGCCGACCTGGCCGTCCTGGAAGCCCTCGGTGAGCAGGCCCTGCCCGGCCATGAGGCGCAGCGTCGTGGCGAAACTCGTCGCGGCCGCGGCCACCTGGAAGAGCGCGGTCACCACGTCGAAATCAAGGCTGCGCGGGTAAACCTGCCCGACCGCGATCAGCGAAGCACGGAACCCGAGGTGCTTGAGCACGCGGGCCTCGAGTTCGGCGACCTTGTCGGCGCGGCCGCCGAGGAGGGTGAGCTGGTCGAGCTGGGTGCCGACCGCGCCTTTCAAGCCGCGCACGGGATAGCGGTCGATCAATCCCTCCAGCCGCGCGAAGGCGATCAGCAGCTCCTGGCCGAACATCGCGAAACGCTTGCCGAGGGTGGTGGGTTGCGCGGGGACGTTGTGCGTGCGCGCCGTGATCATCACGTCGCGGTGCGCCTCGGCGTGGCGGGCGAGCCCGAGCAGCGCGACGACCATCTTGTGATGCACCACCTTCATTGCCCGGACGATCTGCAGTTGCTCGACGTTTTCCGTCAGGTCGCGGCTGGTCAGGCCCAGGTGGATGAACTGGCGGTTGGCCAGCTCGGAAAATTCCTCAATGCGCGATTTCACGTCGTGCAACGTCACACGCTCGCGCTTGGCGATGGACGTGAGGTTGACGAGGGTTTTAACGCGCTCGTAGTCCTTGATCGCCTCGGCCGGGATGGGCACGCCGAGGTCCTTCTGCGCCTTCATCACGGCGATCCAGAAATCCCGTTCGAGCAGCACGCGGCCCGGCGCGGACCAGATGTCCTTCATCGCCGGCGAGGCGTAGCGCTCCGCGAGGACGTTCGCGATGGGCGCAGGCGGCGGGACGAGATCGGCGATCTCCTCGGTGGCGTCAGGCGGCGCGGGTTTGGCGGCGGTGTCGGTCGGTGGCTTTTTCAAAGGCGAGGAACCCCACGCATAACAATTGGCGAGGCGTTGACGACAGAAAAAGGGCCAAGCCCTTTTGATTTCAGATTTCAGATTCCAAATTTCAGATCAGATTTGAAATCTGAAATTTGGAATCTGAAATCACGCTGCCTGACGGCGTCGGATCACGACGCCGTCAGGCAGCGTACCGCCATGGCCCGGAGGACTTCCTCCTGCTCGTTGGGGCGGCGGATGATTTCCTCGAAGGCGGCGATGAGCTCATGCTGGTTGTCGATGAGGCGGCGGAGCGAGGGGAGCTTGCCGCTGGCGAGCTTGCCGAGATACCAGGGGTTTTGGGTGAAGATGTTGTAGGCGCTTTTCTCGCCTGCGGCCTCGCCGAATTTCGCGGCATGGGCGGTGGCGGCGCGCGGCAGGCCGTCGACCCCGCGCGGGCCGAGGTGCACCTCGCCGGCGTCGAGGAGCGCGCGAAGCTGGAGGAGGATGCGATTGCGGTTTTGCAGCGCGCTGATGACGGGGCGCGCGTCGCCGCCCGCGAAGAAATGCCGGTGCAGGGCGGCGAGCGCCCATTTGAGGTCGCCGCTGAAAAAAGCCTCGGCGGCCTCGAAGAAATCGCCCTCGGCGGTGTTGGGCGTGAGCTCGATGACGTGGGTTTCCTCGATGGTTGCTCCCCCTGTCCCGAGCGAGGTCGAGGGATCGCCCGCATAGGTGGCGAGCTTGCGCACTTCCTCGACGAGCAGGCGGGTGTTGGCGCCGACTTTGGCGAGGAGCAGCTCGATGGCGCCAGGGGCAAACGTCGCGCCGAGCGAACGAGCCTCGGCGAGCACGATGCCCGCCAGCGCATCGCCGCCGGCGTCGCTGTCGCCGCCGATGAGCGCGAAATCCGCATTCTTTTCGCACCATTTCGGAAATGCGCGGCGGCGGTCCACCGGGGCCGCGGTGATGAGCACGGCCGCTTCGGTGGGATTCACTGCGGCAAGAAGCTGCTGCAGGTCCTCGACCAGCTTCAGCGTGCCCTCGGCGCGGCCGGTGACGTTGTCGGCGAGAAAGCTCACGTCCTTCAGCCAGACGACACGGCCGCCGCCGAACATTGGCACGGTCTGCACGGACTCGCGGAAACGGTTTATGGCCGTCTCAACCTCGCTGATGTTGGCGGCGAAACCGCTGATGATCTCGCGCGAGAATTCGTCCGCGCCCGTCTCGGCCACGAGCGTGTCGAAGCGCTGCTGGCCGGCGCGCTGGACGAGGAATTCGTCGGCGCCGCAGACAAAGGCAAAGGGTTTGGTCGCAGGCATCGACCTGCAAGCTAGCCCAAAATTAAAAATGTGGGAAGAGCTTTATGCCCCGGTCGCACAATCCGGAGTATTGTATGTGGGCGGGGTGCCCTCACCCCGCATTGAGACAATATCGATCGCGGGGTGAGGGCACCCCGCCCACATTGATCCAGTCTTCTCAAATTGTCCCGCTAAGGGCATCGGCCACAGTTAAACGAAAAAAATCGCCAAGGCCGCGGCGGAGCTGCGAGAGTGCCGGTGATTTTCATGCAGATTTTTGCCCAACCCCAGCCGATGTCGCGCGAAACGCCGTGGCGCCGCGACTTGTTGATGCTGACGCTGTTCGTCAGCGTGTTGTTCGGTTTCGGCCTGGGGTTCTGCCCGCTGCAGAATCCCGACGAGGGGCGCTACGCGGAGATTCCGCGCGAGATGGTGGCCACGGGCGATTTCGTGACCCCGCGGTTGAACGGCGTGAAATATTTCGAGAAGCCGCCGCTGTTTTACTGGTGTGTCGCGGCCTCGGAGAAGCTGTTCGGCGGCGAGGAGTGGACGCTGCGCCTGTGGCCGGCGGCCTTTGCGCTGGCCGGCGTGCTGATGACGTACGCGGCGGGGCTGGCACTCTACGGGCGCACGGTGGGCCTCGCGGGGGCGATGGTGCTGGCGACGTCGCTGCTTTATTTCGGGCTGGCGCACGTGCTGATCATCGACATGGCGGTGTCGGTGCTGATCGCCGGCGCGCTGTTTGCCTTCATCGCCGCCGTGCAGGCGGAGCCGGGCCAACGGCGGCAAATGCTGTTTTACGCACTCTATGTATCCGCGGCGCTGGCGACGCTGGCGAAAGGGCTGATCGGTTTTCTCCTGCCGGGCGCGGTGATGTTTTTGTGGCTGCTGGTTTTTAACGAGTGGCGGCGGTTGCGGCCGCTTTACCTGCCGACGGGCCTGCTGCTTTTCCTGGCGATCGCGGCGCCGTGGCACGTGCTGGCGGAATCGGCGAACCACTCGCCGGTGAAGGAGCATGACTTCTCCTGGTTCTATTTCGTGCACGAGCACTGGCTGCGGTTTACGACAAATATAGAGCACCGCGTGCAGCCGTTCTGGTTTTTTGCGCCGATCGTACTGGCGGGGCTGTTTCCGTGGGTCGCCTTTCTCGGGCCGGCCTTGTGGCACAATCTGCGCGGCGGCTGGGCGGCGCGCCGGGCCAACTCAGTGGCGTGGTTCTGCGTGGTGTGGGCGGGATTTATCTTTCTATTTTTCTCGGCGTCGCACTCGAAGCTCGTGCCTTACATCCTGCCGGTGTTTCCGCCGCTGGCCCTGCTGATCGGCCGCTATGTGGCGCTCGGGTGGGAAGTGCCGCGCGAGGCGCCGCTGCGCCTGGGTTTCCGCCTTTATAGTATTCTCGCCGTCGTGGTGGCACTGGCGCTGTTCTTTGTGTGGGCGCGCCTGCCGGCGGACAGGCTTGCGCCGGCGCAGCGAGTGGCGTTGGCGCCGTATGTCACCGTGCTCGTCTCGGTGTTGTGCACGGGCGCGTTCCTCGTGTCGTGGCTGGCGCTGCGGCGCGGCGTGCGCACGGGTCTGCAGGCGCTGGTGGTCACGACCACGATTTTTTTCATCGTGGTGGTGTGTGCGCTGCCGCAGGTGCTTGACCGGACGACTAAGCCGCTCGCCCTTCGCCTGCGCCCGGAGCTGCAGCCGGGCGACCGCGTGTTCAGCTATCACGAGTATTTCCAGGATTTCCCGTTTTATCTCGGGCATACCATCGGTGTGGTGGAATATCGCGGTGAAATGGAATTCGGCATGGCGGCGGAAGATCACCGCGACCGTTATGTGGACGAGGCGGCGTTCCGCCGGCTCTGGGCCGGCTCTGGGCGGGTGTATGCTCTCGCACGTGAACAAGATGCGACGAAACTTTTTGCCGATCCGGCGTTCCAATACAAGTTGATCGACCAACAGAACGGCGACATTCTCTTCAGCAACCAACCCTGACATGCCCGCGCCCGCCCGCAGCAAACCTTCAAAATCTGCCACCAAACCGGCCGCTGCTCCGGCCAAAGCGACTGCGCCGTTCCTGCCGTTTACCCGGCCGACCATCGACGATGAAACCATCGCCGGCGTGGTCGAGGTGCTGCGCTCGGGCTGGATCACGTCCGGGCCGCAGGTGAAGGCGTTTGAGGCGAAGCTCTCCGAGTATTGCGACGGCCGCCCGGTGCGCGCGTTCAACTCCGGCACGTGCACGATGGAAATTGCGCTGCGCCTCGCCGGCGTCGGCCCCGGCCACGAGGTTATCACGACGCCGCTTTCCTGGGTGGCGACGAGCAACGTCATCCTCGAAGTCGGCGCGCGGCCGGTCTTCGTCGATATTGACCCGGCGACGCGCAACATCGACCTCGCCTGTGTCGAGGCGGCGATCACGCCCGCGACGCGCGCGATTCTCCCGGTCGATCTCTCCGGCCTGCCAGTGGACCGCGACCGGCTTTATGCCATCGCGAAGAAGCACAAGCTGCGCGTCGTCGAGGACGCGGCGCAGGCCTTTGGCAGCACGTGGCACGGGCGGCGCATCGGCAGCTTGGGCGATTTGGTGTCGTTCAGTTTTCACCCAAACAAAAACGTCACGACCATCGAGGGCGGCTGCCTTGTGCTCAACGACGAGCGCGAGGCGAAACTGGCTGAGCAATACCGCCTGCAGGGCGTGGTGCGCTCCGGCCAGGACGGCATGGAAGTCGAGCTGGTTGGCGGCAAGTTCAACCTCACCGACGTCGCGGCGCGGGTCGGCCTCGGCCAGTTGCCGCACCTCGACGCCTTCACCAAAAAACGCCGCGAGCTGGCGCGCGCCTACTTTGAGCTGCTCGACACGCCCGCCATCCGCTCGCTCGGCCTGAGCCTGCCGATCGCCGACTTCACGAACAGCAACTGGCACATGTTCCAGGTCATCCTGCCCGAGGAGCGTCTCACCATCAAACGCGCCGACGTCATGACCCAGTTGCACGCGGCCGGCATTGGCAGCGGCGCGCATTATCCGGTCATCCACCTTTTCGCGCTCTACCGCCGGCACGGCTGGAACGACGGGGATTTCCCGCACGCCGAATACGCCGGCCGCAACATCCTCACGCTGCCGCTGTTCCCGACCATGACGCGCGCTGATGTCGCCCGCGTCGTGTCGGCCCTGACGGCCATACTTAAATCTCAACAAAAACCATGAGCGCCACGCCGCAACTCTCCGTCGTCATTCCCGTTTTCAACGAGGAGCCGAACCTGCCGGTGCTCTTCGCGCGCCTTTATCCCGTGCTCGACGGACTCGGCAAATCCTACGAGGTCATCTTCACCAATGATGGCTCGCACGACGGCTCGATGAAGCTGTTGCGCGCGCAGCACGCCGCCCGTCCCGATGTCACGCGCGTGATCGACTTCAACGCCAACTACAGCCAGCACATGGCCATCATGGCGGCCTTCGAGCGCGTGCGCGGCGAAGTCATCGTCACGCTCGACGCCGACCTGCAGAATCCGCCCGAGGAAATCCCGAAGCTGCTCGCGCTGATCGACGCCGGCCACGACTATGTCGGGGGCTTCCGCCTCAACCGGCAGGACAGTTTCTTCCGCACCACGGCCTCGAAGCTGATCAACGTGGTGCGCAGCCATACGACGAACATCGAGATGACCGACCAAGGGTGCATGCTGCGCGCCTACCGCCGCCCGATCGTCGATGCCATCGTGCAAAGCGGCGCGATCAACACCTTCATCCCTGCGCTCGCCTACAGTTTTTCGAGCAATCCGACCGAGGTCGGCGTGAAACACGAGGAGCGACACGCCGGCGTGTCAAATTACTCGTTCTACATGCTCATCCGCCTGAACTTCGACCTCATCACCGGCTTCTCGCTCGCGCCGCTGCAGTATTTCACGATGTGCGCGATGGGCTGCTCGGCCCTCAGCTTCCTGTTCGTGCTTGTGCTGGCCTACCGCCGCCTCTTCCTCGGCGCGGAAGCCGAGGGCATCTTCACGTTGTTCGGCATCCTGTTCTTCCTGCTCAGCGTGGCGATGGTCGGCATCGGCCTGATCGGTGAATACGTCGGCCGCACCTACCAGGTCGTCCGCGCGCGGCAGAAATATCACGTGAAGGAAATCCTGGAGACGAAATAATGGCCTCGGCGCATATCATGCAAGCGAAGCTGAATCATCGCCATGTTTTATGCTTTTTAATGATAGGTTTATTGTCTTTGGCCCCGTCTATACTATCAGCGGAAACGTTTCAGGAATATTTGATTCGAACCACTCAAGTTCCATCAGGACAGTGCACACGGTTTAATTTAAGGCCCAAGGAGAAAAACCGAAGGCTTTCCGTATCAATCGAACAAGTTGGAGGTAAGCGGCCCGATCTTATTTCACTCCATAATTTTATTACGGAATTTAATTCGGACGATTATCAAGTTGTACTCGCCATAGGGCCAAGCGAATTACCCGACCTTCTTAGTGGAGAGAAAGTCAAGGGGTGTGCGATTCGAGTTTCGGTTGGTTCAGATGAGCATGGGGCATGGCAAATAAGATCGAGTGATTCGTTTATTAAATTGGAAACGCAGGACATCTCCTTCGAGGGCAAGACAGATGGCTCTAAACCCATAACAATCAGAATCGGAGACAGTCGTTTTATCGTGAGTATCCGAGAAGTTCCAATCTGAGGGTTCTGAGTATTGCAGGTGCTATTCGCTGATCGAGGACAACCCCAACGATAAAATCTGATTCAAGACGCCCGCTGTTGCGAAGCACTGGTTATTTTTTGGGTGGCAGCTCCCGGATGAAGGACCATGAGACTTCGGCAACCTGACCGCTGTCGTAATGCACGTAAAAGCCGCTTTCTGTCCAGTCTTCGATTTCGAGGCGGTCGAATTTTGCCTTGGGCGAAATCTTGTTGGCACGCCGGATCGTCGAGTGCGGTTCAAGGATGCAAAGCCCGTCTTCGAACTCCACCTCGAAAGCATCTTCCCAGCTCAAATAACGGACGTGCTTGATCTTGGAAAACTTCGCGGTCCCAAACGGCATCTTGGCGTTTTTGGCGGCGGTTTTCATAGGAGACCCTCGTCCTGTAATTTGCGGATCATGTCAATGATTCTACGCTCAATTTTTGGAATGTCCATCGGGCGCAGCGTTTCAAGGTTTACGCGGGTGATCAACCGGCCGTTTTTGCCGAAGACATGCACGTGACGCGGCGAGTGATCGCCAATCCACCAAACGAAGGTATAGCCACCGCGCCGGATTCGTCCCATGGCGAGAGTTTGTGAAAATGAAGACTGGTTTCAACTCTCGCGTTGCGGCCAGCAATCGCCCAATTTTTCGAGTCGATGTCCAAGCCCCGCATTCTCTTTTTCGGCTACAGCGAGGTCGGCCACGAGTGCCTCGATTTGCTGCTGTCGCGCGGCGACAACGTCGTCGCGCTCATCACGCACGAGGACAACCCGAACGAAAAAATCTGGTTCAAGACGCCCGCCGTCGCCGCGCGCGAAAAGGGCGTCCCCATTTTCACGCCGGAAAAAGTGAACACGCCGGAGTGGATCGAACGCATCGCGGCGCTGCAGCCCGACCTGGTCCTGTCGGTTTACTACCGCAACATGATCAGCACAAAGATCCTCACGCTGCCGCGGCTCGGGGCCTTCAACATGCACGGCTCGCTGCTCCCGAAATATCGCGGGCGCGCGCCGATCAACTGGGCGGTCCTGCACGGCGAACCGCGCATCGGCATGACGCTCCATCGCATGGTCAAGCAGGCCGATGCCGGCGCCGTCGTCGACCAGGAGGGCGTGGACATCGGCCCGCGCGACACGGCCGAGCAGGCCTTTCGCAAAGTGATGCCCTGTGCGCGCCGCGTGCTTGCGCGGCAAATCGACGCGCTCCTCGCCGGCACCGCGAAGGAAACGCCGCAGGACGACACCCAGGCAAATTACTTTGGCGGGCGCACACCCGAGGACGGGCGCATCAACTGGGCGCAGACCTCGGCGCAAATTTTCAACCTCATCCGTGCGGTGACCGATCCCTATCCCGGTGCGTTTACCGACGTCGGCCCGGCACGGCTGATGGTCTGGTGGGCCGAAACCGATTCACCGGCGACGCGAGGCAAACGCGGCCGGACAGGGGAAGTCTTGTCGCTCGCGCCGCTGGTGGTGGCGACCGGCGACGGCGCGCTTGAACTCACGCGCACGGAATGGAAGGGCGGACGCCCGCTGGAGTTTAAGGCCGGACAGATTTTAGGGGAGGCGTCGAAAGGCTGAAGAGCTGAAGGACTGAAACTCGACTTCAGCCTTTCAGCCCTTCAGTCTTTCAGCCTTTCTCTTCCATTATGCCACTCAAAGTCCTCATCCTCGGCGCCAACGGTTTCATCGGCAGCTCGCTCACGCATGCCATCCTCAAGCAGAAAGACTGGGAGGTTTACGGCATGGACGTGGGCGACCACAAACTGGGCAACTGCCTCGGCAACCCGCGGTTCAAGTTCGTCGAGGGCGACGTCACCATCTCGCGCGAGTGGATCGAATACCACGTGAAGAAATGCGACGCGGTGCTGCCGCTCGTTGCCATCGCCAATCCCGCGCAATACGTCAAGGACCCGCTGCGCGTGTTCGAGCTCGATTTCGAGGCCAACCTTGCGGTCGTCCGCCAGTGCGCGCGCTACAAGAAACGCATCATCTTCCCGTCCACCTCCGAGGTTTACGGCATGTGCCCCGACCAGGAACTCGACGAGGCGGCGAGCACGATGGTTTACGGCCCGATCGACAAGCAGCGCTGGATTTATGCGTGTTCGAAACAACTCCTCGACCGCGTGATCTATGCCTATGGCGTGCGCGACAACGTGGATTACACGCTCTTCCGTCCGTTCAACTGGATCGGCCCGAAGCTCGACAATGTCTTCGAGCCCAAGGAAGGCAGCTCGCGCCTCTTCACGCAGTTCATCTCGAACGTCATTTTCAAAAAGCCGATCCAACTGGTCGACGGTGGAAAACAAAGCCGCTCGTTCACCTTCATCGACGACGGCGTGGATGCGCTCCTGCGCATCATCGAGAACAAGGGTGGCCGCGCCTCGCGCCAGATCTTCAACATCGGCAACCCGAACAACGACGTGAGCGTGGCCCAGCTGGCGAAGCTGATCATCGCGGCGTTCAAGAAATATCCTGATTATCGCGAGCACGCCGCGCAGGCGAAGGTCGTGGCCGTGTCGTCGGGCACGTATTTCGGCAAATATTACCAGGACATCCAGAAACGCGTGCCCTCGGTCGCGAACATCAAGAAACAGCTCGGCTGGAAACCGAAGGTGGACCTCAAGACCGCGATCAAGCTCACGCTCGATTACCACCTCACGCACAAGGATTACCAGCTGGAGTGAGATTTATTTTGAACACGGAGGTCACGAAGGACACGGAGGAATGATTTCGCCGAGCAAAATCCCGACTGCCTGAAATATCCGTCGTTTTTGTTTCTCTCCGTGTCCTTCGTGACCTCCGTGTTCAAATAAGCCACCATGCCCGTCCGCCTCGCCCTCAAAGTTGATGTCGATACCGACCGCGGCACGCGCGAGGGCGTGCCGAACCTTGTCGAGGATTGCCAGGCGTTCGACGCGCCGGCGTGTTTTTTGTTTTCGCTCGGGCCGGACCAGACGGGCCGCGCGATCACGCGGGTGTTTCGCCCGGGGTTTTTCAAGAAGGTCAGCCGCACGAGCGTGGTCAAGCTTTACGGCATCCGCACGCTGCTCAACGGCACGCTGCTGCCGGCGCCGCACATCGGCCGCCGCAATGCCGGCGTGATGCGCAATGTGCGCACGGCGGGCTTCGAGGTCGGCATCCACTGCTACAACCACTATCGCTGGCAGGATTATCTGGAAAAGATGAGCCTCGCCGAGGTCCGCAGTGAATTCATCGCGGCGCGGGCGGAGTTTTTGCGCATCTTCGCGCAGGAGGCTCAGACCGCGGGTGCGGCGGGCTGGCAGAGCAACGCGCGCAGCCGCGAAGTTTACGACGAGGCGAACCTGCTCTACGCCAGCGACACGCGCGGGGGTGCGCCGTTTTTTCCGCGCATCGACGGAAAAGTTTTCCAGACGCTCGAAATCCCGAGCACGCTGCCGACGTTCGACGAGCTGCTTGGCCGGCCCGAGTATCCCGACGACAAGATTGTGGCGCACTACCTCTCGCTGCTCAGTGCCGACCGGCCGAATATTTTCACATTGCATGCCGAGATCGAGGGCATGGGCCGGCGTCCGTTGTTTCGCGCGCTGCTCGCCGCCTGCAAGGATGCCGGGGTGGAGTTCATCCGTCTCGACGACCTTGCGCGCGAGCTGCTGGCCGACCGCGCAGCCATCCCGGTTCGCGACCAGGTAATGGCGGAAATCGACGGACGCAGCGGGGTCGTGGCGGCCCAAGCGACATAAGCCGCTTGGGCAGTTTACGGTTATTAGTTCTCGGTTCACGGTTGGATTCCGGCTCTCAAAACCGTGAACTGTGAACGGTGAACCGATAACTTTTCAGCGCCGATCCAGGCGCTGAAAAAGCCACAGGCCGAGCCCGAGGCAGGCCAGGTTGGGCAGCCAGAGCAGCAGGTCGGGACGGTATTCGGGATGCTGGTCGAGCCAGCCGATCATGATCGTGAAAAAATACCACCCGCCGCCAATGAGGACGGCCAGGCCGAGGTTGGCGCTGGTCTCCCGGCGCGAGACCTTGATGCCGAGCGGCACGCCGATGAGCGCGAACGAGAGCACGGCGAGTGCGAAGTTGGCTTTTTCGCTGAGGGTGAACTGTACCTTCATGATGTCGCGGGCATGGTCCCTGGCCTCGGCGGGGGCGACTTGCTGGGTGGCGAGCCGGGTGCGCTCGTCCTGCAGCTCATGGAAGGTCATCCACATCAATTTCCGATGGAAGCTGTGGTCGCCGCTGAACACTTTTTCGAGCGAGAAGGTGAGCGGAAAAACTTCGGCAGCGCTATCATAGGCCGGCAGGGAGAAATCAACGGCTTGTGCGGCGTTGCGCACTTCGACCTGCGCCTGCTGAAAGCGGGCAATAAGAGTATTTTTATCCTCGTTGTAAGTGACATGTCCTGATTGTGCGTGGACGAAACGAATGAAGCGCCTGTCGTCGTCGAAATTCCACACCCAGACGTCATGCAGAACGTCGCCCTGCCGGTCGCCGGCGTAGACCACGGCGTTGGGAAAACTGTGCACGAACGTCTTGGGCACGATGAAGCTGAGGGCTTTGGTGCGCACGGCTTCGCGAAGCCCTTCCTCATACGTCACGCGGCCGTAGGGCATGGCTTCGAAGTTGACGTAAAGACCGGCGGCGACGCCGAGCACGGCAAAAATAACGATCGGCCGGGCGATGCGGGGCAGGCTCAGGCCGGCCGTGCGCATGGCGGTAATTTCGCTGTCGGCCGAGAGGCGTCCGAGCGTCAGCAGCACGCCGGTGAGCACGCCCGGGGCGAGCACGAAGGGCATGGTCGCCGGCAGCAGCAGCAGCAAAAGTTTGACCACGGTGCCCACGGCAATCTGCCCCGCGAGAATGTAGCCCAGCATGTCCTTCAAGGCGCTGACCAAAACAAACATAAACGAAAGCAGGCCCACGGCGCCGGCGCAGGTGAGCAGCACGCTCCGGAAAATGTAACGGTCGAGAAGGGTCACGGGTACGTGGACATGTCTCGCAGGAGAAAGGCGCGCTGACAATGTGGATAATTTTTTTATGAACGTTTGCGCCCGGGCTGGGTCGGACATCATCTTAACATGGTGAAAACCCTCCGTTCAGTCATTGCCCTGGCCGCGCTCGCGGCCGCGTTGCGCGCGGCCGATTCCGGCCTCACGCCCGGGGACACGCTCAAGGACCTGGTCGCGCGCCAGCAGGCGATTTTCGCCGACGCGGAAAAAAACCAGGGTTCGCCGGATTTCGACCAGGAGAATCTCAAGTCGCAGCTCCAGCAACTGGCCGACGCCTACAGCGTGCTTTTGCACGACCACCCCGATTTTACCGAGGCCCGCGTCGATTACGGCCAGATGTTGTGGAAAATCGACATGCGCAAGGAAGCGGTCGTGCAGCTGCTCGAGGCCAACACGCTCGATAAGGACATCCCCGTGGTGAAGAATCTTCTCGGCAACTATCTCGCCGAGGATGGCCGGCCGGTCGAGGCGCTGCCGTATTTCATGGCGGCCATCCAGCTGGCGCCGCGCGAGCCGCTTTACCACTTCAACCTCGGCCTGTTGCTTTACTCCGCGCGGGACGATTTGCTGAAAGACGGCCACTGGACGCGCGCCGCGCTCGACCATTCGATGCTCGAGGCGTTCCGGCGTGCGGCCGAGCTGGCCCCCGATCGCATCGAATATACCTACCGTTATGCCTATGCCTTCTACGATCTCGAGACTCCCGACTGGGAAAGCGCCCTCAAGTCCTGGCGGGCGCTTGAGTTGCAGGCGCAGCCCGGGATCGAGCTGCAATTTCTCCAGTTGCAGGAGGCCACGGTCCTGTTGAAACAAAAAAAGCCGGACGCCGCCCGGGCGCTGCTTGATGCGATCACAGAGCCGAAGCTGGCCGAGCAAAAGCAGAAGCTGGTTGCCCAGTTGCCGCCGAAGCCGGCAAAGTAGCCGGCTACTGTCCATGTCCTCATTGCTCAACAGGCTCGAACGTATCTTTGGCCGCTTTGCCCTGCCGAATCTTTCGCTCTACCTAGTGGCCGGGCAGGTCATCCTGTTCACTTTTCACTGGTTCAACAAAATTCCGATCGAACCATTTTTGCTGATCCCCGCGAATGTGCTGCACGGTGAGTGGTGGCGCGGGCTGATGTTCCTGTTCGTGCCACCGCCGGTGTCACCGGTCTTCATCGCGTTTTCGTGGTGGATATTCTATCTCATGGGCACCGCGCTTGAGGACTTTTGGGGGGTGTTTCGCTATAATCTTTTTCTTTTTATTGGCTGGGCGCTGACCCTGGGGGCGGCCTTTCTCACGCCGGGCGATCCGGCGTCCAATGGGTTTATTGCCGGCTCGGTCTTCCTCGCGTTTGCCTATCTCAACCCTGACTTCGTGATGTACATTTTCTTTGTTGTCCCGGTGAAAATCAAGTGGCTCGCGCTGTTTACCTGGGCCATCTACGCGGCCATGTTTGTCCTGGGCCCATGGAGCACGCGATTCCAGGTGCTCGCGGCGGCCGGGAACTTCCTGCTTTTCTTCGGCCGCGACCTCTTTCTGAGCGCACGCCTGCGCCGCCGCCGGATGACCGGCGCCGCTCAGAGTTTTGGCCGCAGCAACGCCGAGCCCGAGGCCCGCCATCGCTGCCGCATCTGCGGCAAGACCGAGCTGACGCATCCGCAACTCGACTTTCGCTACTGTTCGAAATGCGCCGGCGAACACTGCTATTGCTCCGAGCACATTTTCAATCACGAGCACGTGCTGACGGATGAGAAAGCCAGGGTCTGACCGGCGCGTTTGCGCCGGTCATCCAACATCAGAGCATTTTCGATCTTAGTACTCACATGAGGCGTCATTTTTGTCATTCTGAGCGGCAGCGAAGAATCTCACGGGATTATTCAGGTGAGATTCCTCGCACGGCTCGGAATGACAAGGAGGGTGCCGATAGGCCACGCTTCACCTATTCAGTGCCACGGCGTTTGATACCTTGAAGACACTTTCTGATTTTTTTCACCACGCCACGCGCCTCGCGACCCTGGGCGATTGGCTGGCGTTTGCCGAGCAGCTCTACGGGCGCGAAGGCGTCGCGCTCGGCCAGGTGGCGGCCAGCGCGCACGACGAGGCGCTCTATCTGCTGCTGCACGCGCTGGGCCTGCCGCTCGACAGCGACGCGGGCGTGCTGGGCCGCCGGCTCACGCCTGTGCAGACCGCCGCGGTCAAAAAAATCCTGCGCCGCCGCGTCCGCGACCGGGTGCCGGCGGCCTACCTGACGCGCGAGGCCTTTCTCGGCGAACACCGCTTTTACGTGGACGAACGCGTCATCATCCCGCGTTCGTATTTTTTGGAAATCCTGCCGTCGCAACTTGGCCCCTTCGTGCCCGATGCGAAGAAAGTCCTTCGGGCCGTCGATGTCTGCACCGGCTCGGGCTGCCTTGCCGTTCTGCTCGCGCATCATTTTCCCAATGCCCGCGTGGACGCCGTTGACCTTTCCACCGACGCGCTGGCCGTGGCGCAAATCAATGTCCGGGCGCACCACCTCACGCGACGCGTGAAACTTTTTGAAAGCGACGTCTTCGATGCGGTTCCGTCCGTCCGATACGATGTGATTCTAAGCAACCCCCCTTACGTGCCGACGCGCGAGCTGCGCGGCTTGGCGCCCGAGTTCAAGCAGGAGCCGCGCCTCGCCCTCGACGGCGGCGCCGATGGGCTGGCGATCATCCGCAAACTATTGCGCCAGGCGCGCGACCGCTTGGCACCGGGAGGGGTCGTGCTGCTTGAGGTCGGCGGCCTGCGGGCGGCGATGCAGCGCGAATTCACCGCGCTCGCGCCGCACTGGTTCCATTCAGCGGACGGCGAGGACTGTTGCTGCGCGATCCGCGCGGAAAAATTGTTGAGGTAGATCGTTTTGAACAGAAGGTCGCGAAGAGTTGCTGGAGCGTCGCCATCAAAAGCAAAAACAGAGCCTGCTTGGAAATTTGGTGTGAGCTGACGCCAGTCGCTTCGCGTCCCTTTGCGACCTTCGTGTAAGAATGGATTGGAAAAACCGCGGCGCGCCCGGCGGCGACGAGTGCACAGCCTCGGCGGTCGCGCCCTACCTTTTGTGGCATTCCTACTGCGTCAGGTCGTAGAGCGCGTAGCCGGCGAGAAAGTTGGGCCGGAAATGCCAGGAGGTTTTCCAGTCTCCGCTCAGGTGCACGCGACGGGTGATGCGGATATTTTTAATTGCGCAAAAGTGCTCGAAGTCGGTGATGCTGGCCGGATTTGACGGACGGCTCTCGAACCACTCGGTGGTGTAAACGGCATTGCGGGGCTTGCGGCCGCGCAGCAGCGTGGTCACGCGGTTCTTCCAGAAACCGTAGTTGACGAAACCGACCGTGAGCGCGCGGCCGACGCGCAGCGCCTCGGCGATGACGGCGGCGGGGTTGGGCAGTTCCTCGAGCGTGCGCGAGCAGATGACGCGGTCGAAATGTTTTTCCGGGAACGCGCGCATAAATTCCAGCATGTCGCCCTGGTAGGCGAGAGCGCCGAGTTGCACGCAGGCGGCGATTTTGTCGAAATCGAGGTCCACGCCGACGGCGAACGCGTCCTTGCTCTGCGTAAGGAAGTCGAGCAGCACGCCGCGGCCGCAGCCGAGGTCGAGCACGCGGCTGCGGGGCTCGACCCAATCGGCGATGATCTGCATGTCCACGGTGCGTTTGATGGCGGGCTTGGTCATGGAATCAGGCTTTCTCCAAAAATCCGCGCACGAGGTCGTAGAGTTGCGGCGATTCGAGCAGGAACGAGTCGTGGCCGAGGTCGGTGCTGAGCTCGGCATAACTGGCGCGCTTGCCGGCGCGCAGGAGCGCGAGGACAATCTCGCGATTTTGCTCGGGCCGGAAAAGCCAGTCGCTGGTGAAGCCAACGCAGAGCGTCTCGGCCTCGATCGGCGCGAAGGCCTGCTCGAGCGAGCCGTGCGCGGCGGCGAGGTCGAAATGATCGAGCGCGCGCGTGATGTAGAGATAGGTGTTGGCGTCGAAACGGTTGATGAAGCTCTCGCCCTGGTGGCGGAGATAGCTTTCGACCTCGAATTGCATGTCGAAGTTATAGGCGCCGGCCGCGGCGGTTTCTTTTTTCCGCCGGCCGAATTTCCGGTCCATCGACGCGTCGCTGAGATAGGTGATGTGCGCCATCATGCGGGCGATGGCGAGGCCGACGCGCGGTCCGCCGTCGCGCGGATAGTCGCCGTGGTTCCAGGCGGGATCCTGCATGATGGCCTGGCGGCCGACTTCGTTGAAGGCGATGGCCTGGGCGCTTTCGCGCGCGGTGGTGGCCATCGGCAGGATTTTTTTCACGAAGCCGGGAAACTCAAGGGGCCACTGGAGCACCTGCATGCCGCCCATCGAGCCACCGGTGATGGCGTAAAGCGAGGCGAGGCCGAGGTGGTCGCAGAGGAGCTTTTGCGCGCGCACCATGTCGCGGATGGTGACGAAGGGAAAAGTGAGGCCGAAGGGCCGGCCGGTGAGCGGGTCGATCGAGGACGGCCCGGTGGAACCCTGGCAGCCGCCGAGGCAGTTGATGCAGAGGACAAAAAACTTGTTCGTGTCCACGGCCTTGCCGGGGCCGATGAGGTTGTTCCACCAGCCGGGCTTGCGGTCGTCGGGCGAATAAATGCCGGCGCAGTGGTGGTCGCCGCTGAGCGCGTGGCAGATGAGGATGGTGTTGTCGCGCGTGGCGTTGAGCTGACCGTAGGTTTCGTAGCGCAGGGTGAAGCCGGGGAGAACCTGGCCGCTTTCAAAGGTAAATGGCGCGGAGCAGACGAAATCATGCGGCTCAACGAGGCCGACCTCGCCGGGTACGGCGGGGGCAGCGGAAGTGAGGGCGGGGATTTCTGCTTCGTTCATCGGCTAAAGTGCAACACAGAGGACGCCGGGGAAGCAAGAGGACAGCGAGGCATGGGGTAGGGGCGGTTGCCCCCAGCCGACCATTTATTTTGGCCCGTTGAGGGCAACGGGCCCTACCGGTGATGTTTTCGTCCGCCTACGACGCGTGCGCGGCTTCGCTGAGTGCGTCGTCCATTTCCTCGTTGGAGAAAACATTCTGCACGTCGTCGTCCTCCTCGAGCGCCTCGTGGAGTTTTGCCAGCGTCCGGGCGGTGCCGAGGTCGGTGACGGGCGTGTGGGAAGAGGGGATATAGGCGATTTCGGCGCTGTCGGGCTTAATGCCTTTTTTCTCAAGGGCGTGGCTGACGGCGTCGAAGGCTTTGATCGGGCAGCGGATTTCGTAGCCCTGCTCGGTGGAAAGCATGTCGTCGGCGCCGGCCTCGAGGGCGAGTTCCATGAGGGCGTCCTCGTTGGCTTTTTCGCGGGCGATGAGGAACTGGCCGAGGTGCTGGAATTGGAAGGCCACGGCGCCCGCACCGCCCATGTTGCCGCCAAACTTGGTGAAGATGGAACGGATGCCGGAAGCGGCGCGGTTCTTGTTGTCGGTCGTGACCTGCACGATCATGGCGACGCCGCCGGGGCCGTAGCCTTCGTAGATGAATTCCTCGTAAACGACACCGGGCAGGGCGCCGGTGCCTTTTTTGATGGCCCGGTCGACGTTGTCGGCGGGCATGTTGACCTCGCGCGCCTTCATCAAAAGGGTCCGCAGGCGCGGATTCATCCCCGGGTCGCCGCCGCCGGACTTGGCGACGATGGTGATCTCGCGGGAGAGGCGGGAGAAAATCTTGCCCTTGCGCGAGTCGGTGACGGCTTTGGCGCGTTTGACTTTAGCCCATTTATTATGGCCGGCCATGGCGGGGAAGAGCTGAAAGGCTGAAAAACTGAAGGGCTGAAAGTTAAAGGACTGAAGGGCTGAATACCTGAAAGACTGCAGGCGCGGGGGAGGAATGGCTCATGCTCGGTAAGTTTGGGTTCAGCCTTTCAGTTCTTCAGCCCTTCAGCTTTTTATTCGCGGGTGTGACGTTCTTAATCGGCTTGCCGCCGGCGCCGGGCGCGTGGGTGGGATCGCCGTCGTCTTTCATCCGGTTGATGAGGATTTGCTGGCCGATAGTAAACAAGCTGTTGATGGTCGAGTAAAGCGAGAGCGCGCAGGAATAATTATAGCAAAACACCACATACATGAGCGGCATGAAGCGCATCATCGTGGCTTGGGTTTTGTCCATCGCGGCGGCCTGGGGTACGAGGAACATCTGGCTCATCATGGTCGCACCCATCAAGAGCGGCAGGATGTTGATGGAGAAGCCGCCGAGATGGGCGATGGTGTCCGGTGCGGCCAGATCGTGAACCCAAAGAAACGGCGCGAGGCGTAGTTCCGACGCACTGCGCAGCATGGCAAAAAAGCCGAAGAAAAACGGCAACTGGATGAACATGGGCAGGCAGCCACCGAGCGGGTTGACCTTGTGCTCCTTGAACAGGGCGAGCTGGCCCTCGTTGAGCTTCTGGGGGTTGTCTTTGAATTTCTCGCGCAAGGCCTTGAGCAAGGGCTGGATTTTTTGCATGCGCCGGGCCGAGCGTGCCATGGCAAACGAGAAGGGCAGGAAAATGGTTTTGATGGCCAGCGTCGTGATGATGATGGCAAAGCCCCAGTTGTGCACCCAGCCGTTCACCCAGGTCATGATCCGGAGCAGGAGTTCGCTGAAAAACTTGAAGAAGCCGAACTGCATGACCTTGTCCTGGTCGTGCTTGAAGACGTCGGCGTTCGCGAGGCGCTTGTATTCCTTCGGGCCGACGTAGAAATTCATCCCGAGCTTCGTCTCGCCATTCGGCGCGAGCGGTTTCGCGTCAAAGTGTGCGCTGCCGGCGATGCCAATGTTGGGGATGGTCGAATCCGGGAACGGCGGCAGTTCGATCCGGCGCGTGACGAGGCCGGTGCCGGGCTCATCAGGCGTGAGAATGCTGGTAAAAAACTGATTTTGCACCGAAGCCCACGCCAGGGATGAGGTCGTTTCGACGAACGGCAACGGGTCGCTTCGGCCCAAGCCAAGGAAGCCATTGCCACCTTGAAGTTTGGCGCGGGCGATGAAATTGACGTTGCTGCCGTCGGAATAACCGGTGTCAAGGTATTGGCCGAAGTCGCGGAAATTGACGGGAGCGGCGGTGCCGAGGCTCAACGTGAGACGCGGCAACGGGGTCGTCTCAGCGGTGAGATTGCGGAACGTCGTCTCGTGGCGGAGCTGGTACGGGTCGCCGGTTTTGGTGTCGCTTGGCTCGAGCGCATAGCGGCGGGTGACCTCGATGCGGTTTTCAAAGACGGCGCGGAAGACGATTTCCCGTTCGGTGTGGGAAACCAGGGTGTAGCGCGTGCTGTCGTCGAGCCCGGGGAAATCGACGAGCGCCAGCATCGGATTGGCGTGCAGGGCGTTGAAGACATACGGGTCGGGCTTGTCGACTTGCGCGGGGTATTTTCTCAGCGCGACATCCTTGATGGCGCCGCCGTAGTCGGTGAAGGCGACGTCGATGAAATCGTTGGCCAGGTGCGTGATGGTTTCGCCGGCGGAGTCCTTTTGCACCGCGGCAAAGGTGGCGTCGTCGGGCGAGGTCGCCGGTGCGTTGGCGGCGGCCCCGGCTTGGTTGGGCGCGATGGGGTTCGCGATATTTCCGACGCTCGGCGAGGACGGAGCCGGCTGCGGCGCGTGTGGCGCGAGTTGGAAGATCGCGAAGGCCGCGACGAAGAACAGGAGGCCGATGGTAAAGTTTTTTTTGTCCATGAAAGTGGCGGAAATTAAGCGTTCGCGCGGGCATTGCCGTTGCGGATGCGCACACAGGCCGGCTGAGTGCGAGCAGGGACGGGATCGAGGCCGCCCGGGTGCAGCGGGGTGCATTTCACGAGGCGGCGCGCGGCGAGGAAGAGTCCGGCGAAAAATCCATGGGTGCGCAGCGCGCCCGCCGCGTAGTGCGAGCACGTCGGCGTGAAGCGGCAGCCGCAGCCCGCCCCGAACAGCATGGGCAATGCGGGTGAAAGCGTGCGCTGGTAAACGGCGATGAGCGCCAGCGCCGCGTGCACGGGCAGGCGCGCGACGATACGGGAAATGGCTTTCAGGTGCTCAAACATTGGCGGGTGGGAAGATCTTGCGACAGGCATCCATGAACTTTTGCTCCAATTCGACATACGCAAGCCGATTGAGCGCGGCGCGGGCCACCAGCAGCAGGTCGCAATTGGTTGGCACGAGGTCCTGGTGCCGGCGAAAAATCTCGCGCAGCCGGCGCTTCGCGCGGTTGCGCTGCACGGCCGGGCCGACCGCGGCGATCGAGGCGACCACGCCAAGACGGGCCACCGGCGGGATGGGTTCCCCGGTGACGGGTTCGCGCTGGTGCCACCATAAGGTGAACGCGCCGCAGTCGCAGCGACGGCCGCGCTCGCGCACGGCGCGAAAGTCGTTTTGGCGACGCAGGCGCTGCTCGGCGCGGAAACGCATCGGAAGGAAAGGGCTGAACGACTGAAAAACTGAAGGGCTGAAGGCTAGATCGATCAAGATTTCGCGTGCGACTGATCCTTTCAGTCCTTCAGTTTTTCAGCTCTTCAGCCTTTCCCTTAGACGACGGTCAGGCGCTTGCGGCCTTTACGGCGGCGGGCAGCGAGTACCTTGCGGCCGCCTCTGGTGGATTTACGGGCGCGGTACCCGATTTTGCGCGCGCGCTTTTTGCGATGTGGGCGGAAGGTCGGTTGCATGGCTTTTCAGTGATTAAGAGATGACCGAAGTGCCGGAGGTGAGCGGAGGTGTCAAGCGCGTTGCCAGCGCCCCGGCAATCCCTCACATTGCCGGCATGAAACCCAGCCTGCTGTTTTTTGCCGCCTTTGCCTCCGTGGCCTCCGGAGCTGTACGGGAATTAACAAAGGGATGTCGTTTGTGTCCGGAGGAGATGGCCGCAAGGCGCGGCAGAGGGCGGGTATCCTCGGAGAGGCTATCCCCCTCTGCCGGAACGCCGCGGCAGCTCCTCCGGGCACAAACCCTTCCGCCTTCGCATGAAGCTACGGCGGACTGGAGTCTCCGAGACCTCCGAAGCCTTGGCGAAGGAGGTCGGGCTAAGGCTGCAATAAGTGCGGAGCGGCGTTGTCGTCGAGGGCCAAGGCCCTCCGGGCATTGGCTCCTCGACTCCGCCTTGCTCGGCACTTTTGCGGCCATAGCGACACCCTTTTTAATTTCCGTACAGCTCCTAGCCCAGGAGGCGCCGCTCGTGCCGGCGCCGGGCGACCCGGATATAGCCAAAATGGTTTCGGAAATTTCCGCCGAGCGCATCGAGCGATCGGTCCACATTCTGACCAGTTTCACCACGCGGCACACGCTTTCCGATCCGTCGCCGAACGGCAACGACATCGGCGCGGCGCGGGCGTGGATTGGCGCGGAGTTCGGGCGCATTGCCGACGCGTCGAATGGCCGGCTGCAGGTGGAGCAGGATGCGTTTCAACAGCCACGGGCGCCGGGCATTCCGCAGCCGGTCGGGATCGTCAATATCGTGGCCACGCTGCCCGGCACCCAGCCCGAGTCGCGCGACCGCATCTACATCGTGGGCAGCCACTATGACTCGTGCAGTGGAAAACTCCTCAATTTTGAAAGCCCCGCGCCCGGGGCGGACGACGATGCCTCCGGGGTCGCAGCCGTGCTCGAGCTGGCCCGCGTGATGTCGCATTACGAATTCAACGCGACGATCGTCTTCATGGCGGTGGCGGGCGAGGAGCAGGGCCGCTATGGCTCCGTGCACTGGGCGGCCCAGGCCAGGCAAAAAAAGCTCAACATCGCCGGCGTGATCAACAACGACATCATCGGCAGCACCCAGGCGGAAGACGGCGGGCGCGACAGCGCGACCGTGAGGCTCTTTGCCCAGGGCGTGCCGCCCGGGAAAATGCCGGGCGACGACCTGAGCGCGCTTTTTTCGACCGGCGGCGAAAACGACACGCCGCCGCGCGAGCTCGCCCGCGCGATCAGGGAAGCCTCCGCGCTTTATATGCCGGCGATGAACGTGAAAATCATTTACCGCACCGACCGCTATCTGCGCGAGGGCGACCAGCAGTCGTTTCTCGACCAAGGCTACCCGGCGGTGCGTTTCACCGAGCCGGTCGAGGATTTCCGTCACCAGCGCGAGGAGGTTCGGGTGGAAAACAAAGTGGCCTACGGTGATACGACCGACCTGTTAAATTTCGCCTACATTGCCGATGTTGCGCGCGTCAACGCCGCCGCGCTGGCCGTCCTGGCCCGCGCGCCCGCGGCGCCGCGCGGGGTGCAAATCGAGACGGCAAAACTCGAGAACGACACCACGCTGCGCTGGCAGCCCAATGCCGAGCCCGATCTCGCGGGTTACCGCATCGTGTGGCGCGACACGACCGCGCCCTTTTGGGAGCATGCGCTCGACGTGCCGAAAAACGCCACGCGCCACACCCTGCCCGATGTGCCAAAAGACAATGTCATTTTCGGCGTCGAAGCGGTGGATGCCGCCGGTCACGCCAGCCCCGCCGTTTATCCGCTGCCGGCCAGCGGGCCATAATTCATGCGCATCGCCGTTATCGCCGACACGCACAACCGCTATCCCCCGGGATTGCCGCAGCAACTGCGTGGAGCGGACGAAATCTGGCACCTCGGCGATGTCTGTGACCCGGTTACGCTGGTGGAATTTGAAGAACTCGGGCCGCCGTTGCGCGTGGTGCTTGGCAACAATGATTCGCATTTTTCATGGCCGGTCGCGCTCGAGTTGGAACGCGAAAAGGTGAAATTTTATCTCACCCACGTCCCTCCTTCCCACACGCCCAAGGGATTTGACGTTGTGCTCCACGGCCACACGCATGTGCCGCGCGATGAAGTATCGGACGGGGTACGCTGGCTCAATCCCGGCTGCATCTCGCGACCCAGCCACGGCGTGCCGCCGAGCTTCGCCTGGCTCGAAGTCGCCAAGGGAAAACTGACCGGCTGGAAATTGGTGAAGCTTTGAAAACAGATTTTAACGCCTTTAATTAAGAAGCCATGAATTAGAACTAGGCGTTCTGAGACGAGCGCGTCGGGCCTACTTCGCTAAAATCTACGAAGGCCAGGGACGCCGCGTTCCACCAATTCAAGCTGCTTTACAAAAAACCCTCGAGGGTATCCCCGGTTCGAGTTCCTGGTTTCCGGGCTTCCTGATTAAAAAATGTTCCTCAGTGGAAATCCACCAGCTCGACGTTGAAAACGAGCGTGGCGTTGGGCGGGATTTTCGGCGGGCTGCCCGTTTCACCGTAGGCCAGCCACCAGGGAATGATGAGCATGCGCTTCTCGCCTTTGCGCATGTCGGGCGCGACTTCGTCCAGCCCTTTGATGACCTGGCCGTGGCCGACGCGAAAGGTGAACGGCTCGCCGCCGTGCACCTCGCTGCTGTCGATGGGCGTGCCGTCGAGCAGCGAGACGTCATAGCGGATGGCGGCATCCTGGCCGACGAGAGGACGGGCGTCGCCCGTGCCCTGGGCGAGCAGGACGTAGCGCACGCCGGAAGGCAGGATGCGCGCGGTGGGATAGTGCTCCTCGATGAAAAGCTCGTCCGTCTGGCTCAGCTCCGGTTTTTGTTCCGAGGCCAGGGCCGCGCGCATGGCGGCGGTGATGGGTTCGCCGGGATTTTTGCGAGCGAAGATGCCCGAGCGCACGCCGATCGCGATCGTCAGCAGGATGACACCGAGCAGAAGCAGGTAGAAAAAACTGCGGAGCGGAGGGGTGGGCATGGGGTTGAGCAGACATCAAACCGCGTGAAAGGCAACCGCCCGGGGTTTGGTCGCAGAAGGTAGATCAATTTCAAATCGCAGTCATTAGGACTGGCAAAACAAGGTAGGGCGTGATCGCGAGGCTGTGCACTTGTCGCCGCCGGGCGCGCCGTGGCTTTCTCCAATACAATTTTCACAGAAGGTCGCAAAGGGGGCGAAGAGACCGGTGTCGGCTGCATCAAATTTCCAAGCAGGGGCTGTTTTTGCCTTTGACGGCAAAGCTCCCGCGATTCTTCGCGATCTTCTGTGCAAAACAATGCACCGCAGTGCTGAGACAGAGACCGAGTGCGTCTGATCAACCCAGAAACGAGCAGATATATTCGCAGATGCCGCTGGCGACTTCGATGGTGAAGCCGCTTTTGCCCGGCACGTCGAAACTCTGGCCGGCGGAGTAATTGCTCACGGCGGTCTGGCCGTCGAGGGTGACGCGGCAGGCGCCGGCGACGATTTCCATCCGCTCGGGTGCGCCGGTGCCAAAATGGTACGAGCCGGGATAAATGAGGCCGAGGGTCTTTTTCGTGTTGTCGGAAAACAGCACCGAGTGGCTGACGACCTTGCCGTCAAAATAAACGTTGGCCTTGGTCACGACCGTGACGCCGGAAAATTTATCGGGGAAATTTGGCATGCCGGCAAAGTGGCGCGGCGTGCGCCCGGTGGGCAAGTTCGATTTTTTCTAGACCGCGGGGGCAGGGCGGCTGAGACTGCGGGCGTGCTGATCCTGAGCGTTCTCGCCCCCACTTTCTTGCTGATCGCTTTTGGCGCGGTGTTGTTGCGGAGCGGGTTTGTCTCGCCGGAGTTCCTGCGCCAGGGCAACCGGGTGGTGTATTGGTTTGGGCTGCCGGCGCTTTTGTTCAACGAGCTGGCGTCGGCTTCGCTGGCGGTCGGAGGGCCGGCCAGGCTGATGGTGGTCACCATGCTGGCCGCCACCGCGGCGGTGATTTTATTGGGCTATGCAGGCGCATGGTTGTTGCGCCTGCCGGCGAGCGCGACGGGAACTTTTGTGCAGGGGGCGTTCCGCGGGAACCTGGCGTTTGTGGGGCTGCCGATCATTTATTCGCTGCCGGACTCGCTGAAAATCAGGGAGGTGCCGGTGCGGACGATCGCGGTGATGGCGGTCGCGCCCATGCTCGTGCTTTACAACGTGGCTGGCATTGTGGTGCTGCTCGCGAGCCAGTTCGACGTGAAGCGGCTGAGCGGAAAATACCTGGTGCAGCAGATTATCACCACGCCGCCGTTGCTGGCGACGGTGGCGGGACTCGCCTACGCGGCGACGGGCTGGCCGTGGCCGGCGGTTTTGCATGCAACGTTCGAGGCCTTGGCGCAACTGGCCTTGCCGCTGGCGTTGCTGGGCATCGGCGGAGCGATGGTGAGCACGCCGTTTCACGGTGCGTGGCGTTCGCCATTGTCGGCGGCGCTGCTGAAGACGGTGGCGGCGCCGGCGCTGGGCTGGTGGCTTGGCCGCTGGCTGGGACTGGGCGCGCTGGAGCTGAAACTGGTGATGGTGCTGCTTGCGACGCCGACGGCGATCATCAGCTACACGAAGGTAGTCGAGTTGGAAGGCTCGCCGGCGCTGGCGTCGGGCAGCATCGTTTTCAGCACGGTGCTGTCGATCGTGGCGCTCGCGGGAATCCTGGCGGTGATGCCGTCTTGATCTTGAATCAGGTAGGGCGAGGGCTGTTTTTACAGAAGGTCGCCAAGGGACGCAAAGCGACGGGTGTTGGTTCGCACCAAATTTCCAAGCAGACTTCATTTTTGCCTTTGATGGCGGGAAACCAGAGGCGCTTCGCGAGCTTCTGTCCAAAAAATCAGAGAGCCCGTGCGCTCTCAGGGAATCTTCAGCTCCATGCCGACCCGCAGGCTTTTGTCGCTGTGGAGCTTGTCGTGGTTGGCGTCGAGAATTTGCTGCCAGCGCGCGGAGGTGCCGTAAAACTGCTTGGAGATTTTGGCGAGGGTATCGCCGCTGGCGACCTTGTAGGTGCGCGGGCCGGTTGCGTCCGGCGAAGATGTGGCTGGCGTGGAAGTGGTGGCCGGGGTGGTCGGCGGGGCCAACGCTGGCGCCGGTGCCGGCGTGTAGCTCGGCGGCGTGGGGGTCGAGGGCGACGGCGCATCGAGCACCAGGCGAGTTTTCAACTCCGCATTTTCGGCGGCCAGTTGGGATACGAGGTTTTGCATCTGGCGCAACTGGTCGTGGAGCGCGGAGATGTTATTGGCGTCGGTGGCGGCGGCGGCCTGCAGGCTGGCGACCAGCTGAACCTGTTGGTTGATCGTAATCTCGCGGTCGTCGGCAGTGTGTTTGGCATCGTCGAGTTGCGCGGAGAGGGAATTTTTTTCGTCGGTGGTCTTGGCGAGATTGTCCTTAAGGTCGCCATTTTCGTTTTGGAGCAGCGTGTACGAGCGCAGGGACATGTTCAGCTTATCCTGGGCATCGGCGACCTGTTTTTGGAGATCGGAGGAATCGGGTGAAGTTGCCGGGGCTGCGGGCGGGGTTGGCGCGGGCGCGGCGGTGGCGGCGGCCTGGGCTTGGGAAAGTTTTTGCGCGAGGTCGTCGCGCTCGGCCTGGATATCAGCGACCTTTTGTTTTTCGTTGGCCAGGTCATTTTGGACGGCGGCCAGGGCGGTGGGGTCGACGGCGGCTTTTTGCGCGTTGGCCAGTTGGGCGTTCAGGTCGGCGACTTCCTTGGTTTTGGCGTCGAGGTCCGCCGCGCTTTGGGTGAGGGCGTTGGTGGCGGAGGCGGTCCGGGCCTCGGCGGCCTCGGCTTTTTGATTGGCGGCGGCGACTTGGCCGAGAACGGTATTTTTGAGCTGCTCATTTTCTTTCCAAGAGAGGGCCAGCTCGGAGCTCAATTTTTTATTTTGAGCGCGCAGGTCGTCGAGGGTGGCGGTGTCGGTTGAGGGAGCGGCGGGCGTTTCTTCGGCGGTGACGGGCGCACGAGTGATGACGGGCGCTTCGGTCTGGGCGTGGACCGCGGCAGCGAAAAAGACGACAGCCGCGAGAGGAAGGGCAGATTTCATGGCGCGTTTCAAAAGACCACGCTAGGGCCTATTTTTTGCAAATTCAATCACAAGTCTCGCGTGGCAGCGGATTTGACGGGTTGTTCACCGAGGGGGTAAACGGGCTTTTTACGGCATTTTCGTGACCGCCCAGCCTTTGGCGTGCTCGACGGCACGGCGCCAGTCGGCCTGGAGCTTTTTCATGGCGGCGGCGGATGTGCGCGGGCGGAAAACATGGTCGCGCTGCCAGAGGCCGTTGAGTTCGTCGCGGTTTTTCCAAAAACCCACCGCCAGGCCGGCGAGGTAGGCCGCGCCGAGCGCGGTGGTCTCGGTTGTGCGCGGGCGGACGACGGGCACGCGCAGGAGATCGCTTTGAAATTGCATGAGCGCGTTGTTCGCGGTGGCGCCGCCATCCACGCGGAGTTCGCGCAGCCGGAAACCGGCGTCGGCTTCCATCGCCGCGAGAAGGTCGGCGCTTTGGTAGGCGATGCTTTCCAGCGCGGCGCGGGCGAGGTGCGCGGCGGTCGTGCCGCGGGTGAGGCCAACGACGGCGCCGCGCGCGGAGGCATCCCAGTGCGGCGCGCCGAGGCCGGCGAAGGCGGGCACGAGATAGACGCCGTCGTTGTCGGGCACGCGGGCGGCGAGTTTCTCGACGTCGACGGATTTTTTGATGAGGCCGAGGCCGTCGCGCAACCATTGCACAACGGCGCCGCCGATAAAGACGCTGCCCTCGAGCGCGTATTCGAGCGGGCCGTGCGCGCCGAGGCGCCAGGCAACGGTGGTGAGCAGATGGTGGCGCGAAGTGATGGGTTTTTCCCCGGTGTGCAGGAGAAGGAAGCAGCCGGTGCCGTAAGTGTTCTTGGCGAGGCCGGGGCGGAAACACGTCTGGCCAAAGAGCGCCGCCTGCTGGTCGCCCGCGATTCCGGCGATGGGCACGCCGCGCAGTGCCGGGATTGCTTCCACTTCGCCGTAGATTTCGCTGCTGGCGCGAACTTCCGGCAGCACGGCGCGGGGAATGCGCAGGATTTTCAACAATTTGTCATCCCAATCGCCGGTGTGGAGATTCAACAACAAGGTGCGTGAGGCGTTCGAGACATCCGTGGCGTGCACGCGGCCGCCGGTGAGCTGCCAGAGGAGCCAGGTGTCCACGGTGCCGAAGGCGAGTTCGCCCCGCTCCGCCCGGCGGCGTGCGCCGCGGACGTGGTCGAGAAGCCAGGCGAGCTTGGTGCCGCTGAAATACGGATCGAGCAAAAGGCCGGTGCGGGCGCGGAAGAGAGGCTCGAGTTTTTTTTGTTTCAACTCCGCGCAAAGCGGCGCCGTGCGGCGATCCTGCCAGACGATGGCGGGCGCGAGCGGACGACCGGTGGAGCGGTCCCAAAGCAGGGTGGTCTCGCGCTGGTTGGTGAGGCCGATGGCGGCCACGTCATGGCGGGTGAGGCCGGCGCGGCGCAAGGCGAGTTCGGCGGTGCGGCGCGTGGTCTCCCACAAATCGCGCGGGTCGTGTTCGACCCAGCCGGGGCGGGGGAAATGCTGCGCAAATTCCTGCTGGGCGCTGGCACGGGGCCGGCCGCCACGGTCGAAGACGATGGCACGCGAGGAAGTGGTGCCTTGGTCGAGCGCCAGGACGAAACGGGGCATAGGCGCAGAATGGCGCAAATGGCCGGGGGAGCCAAGTCGCAACCATTGTTTATCCCCCAACGTCAAACAAGGGAGTGATTTCAAACTGCAAAGCCATACCGCTAATGGCTGGGAAAGCGCAGAGCCAGGCGGAGTCGAGGAGCCAAGGCCCGGAGGGCCTTGGCCCTCGACGACAACGCCGCTCCGCGCTTTTTGCCAGCCTTAGCCCGAAGGGTTCGCGCGATAGAGAGGCAGCCGCGGCGTTCCGGCAGAGGGGGATAGCCTCTCTGAGGATACCCGCCCTCTGCCGCGCCTTGCGGCTGCCGTCTCTCGACGCGAACGGTATAGCTTTGCAGTTTGAAATCACTCCTTAGGTGAAACCTTGCAAAACAAGTGAGGTCACACACCTTGCTTGGAACTCCCTTCAACCATGAAAATGCCCATCTGTCTCGCCCTCGCCCTGCTGGCGGTGGTGCCCGGGCGCGCGCAAGTTTTTGGTCCGAATGCAACCAGCGGCCTGTTGCTCGGCGGCCTTGCGGGCGGCATCATTGGTCATAACGACCACAACCAGACCGGACGGGGCATCGCCATCGGTGCGGCCTCCGGCCTGATTCTCGGCTCCATCGCCGACCAGGCAAATGACGACTATTATCAGCGGCCGAATTACTACGTGTACCGGCGGGCACCGGCCTATTATTATTCAGATGCCGATTATGACTACGATTACGCGCGGCCCAATTATGCCGCGTCCGGCGCGCTGCTGGGTGGTCTCGCGGGCGGCATCATCGGTTATAACAATCACTATCAGACCGGTCGCGGGATCCTGATCGGCGCGGCCTCGGGCCTGATCCTTGGCTCCATCGCCGAACATGCGGCCCGCGAACGTGAGCTGGCGGCGGCGCGGCCGGTATATATTTCCGCGCCGGCCGAACCAACTCCGGCTCCGGCCGCGCCGCCCGCGGAGGTTGCTCCGGCGGCCCCGGCGGCCCCGACCACACCCATGAGCAGCGCCAACAGTCTGTTTGGTCGCAATTGATGCGAGTCATCAATAACCCGCCCGAGATCGCCACCCATCGCTCGCGAAAGTTTTCCCACACCATGAACACCACCCACCGTTTCCTTATTCTCTCCAGTGTCGCCGCGACTGCGGCGTTTTTTTCCGGCTGTGCCAGCGAGGGCGTGAAGAATCCCTCGGGCGTGCCCGTCACCCAGATGAATCCCGACGAGCAGGGTTTCGTCGCCGGCACCGGCGTCGAGTCGCAGGACCTCGTGACCGTCACCGACAAGATGGCGCGCAGCATCCTCAGCACGCCCGCCATCGCCAGCGCGACCACGCCGCCGCGCATTATCATCGATCCGGTTGAAAACGCCACGCGTTTCCCCATCGACAAATCCCTCTTCTCCGACCGCATTCGCATCATGCTTAATTCGAAGGCGTATGGCCGGGTGGTCTTCCTCGCGCGCGACCGCATGAAGGCGCTTGAGCACGAGCGCGAGCTGAAGCAATCGGGCCAGGTCACGTCGAGCTACGACCCAAACCCGGTCGCCTTCAAAGGCGCGGACTTTGTTCTCACCGGCAAACTCGGGGGCCTGACCACCCAGACTTCGGCGGGCACGAGCGATTATATTCTCTACAGTTTCCAGCTCATCGATGCCCGCACGAGCGAAATCGTCTGGGAAGACTCGGCTGAAATCAAAAAACAAGGCCTCGAAGACGCGGCTTACCGCTGATGGCGCCGCGCGCTTCCGCGCTTCCGCGTCTTATGGCTCCAAGGAAACATGAACCCACGGGCCGACTCACGCTGCTGCACGTTTTGCATCGCGGCGGGGTCGCGTTGCTCATGCTGGCCGCGTTCGAGCTTTTGACCGGCTGCATGGACGGGCCGGCCCCGCGCCCCTCCATCGCCTACACCGGCGATCCCATTGTCGATGGCAATGCCGAGCTCGCCGCCGCGCCGCCCAAGGACCGTGTGCTGTGGGACGACCGCATCGCCGCCACGGCCCTGCGCCTGGGTAACTTCGATGAAGCCAAGGCCAAGCTCGACGACGCCATCGTAAAGGGTGGCGGCATCATCAACCATACGGCCGACGCGGCCAAGGCCCGCAGCCTTTTCCACCCCGAGGACACCAAGACCTTTATCGGTGAGCCCTACGAACGCATCATGGATTATTATTACCGCGCCATGATTTACTGGCGCGATGGCGAGCCCGACAACGCCCGCGCCTGCTACCGCACGGGCCAGGTCCTCGGCAGCGATGTCCAGACGCAGCAGTATAAAAGCGACTTCGTGTTGCTCTATTATCTCGAGGGATTGGCCTCGGAGAGACTCGGCGAAGACGCTTCCGATATCCTGGCCCGCGCCCAGGCGCTCACCAAGCGGCACCTGCCGCCTTACAACAAGGATGCCAACGTCCTCGTCTTCGCCGAATACGGCCACGGCCCGATCAAATATGCCGGTGGCGAATACGGCGAACAACTCCGCTTCTACACCGAAGAGTCGCCCATCCGCTCCGCGCGCCTGACAATCGATGGACACAAAGTCGGGTTGCCGCCCTACGACAATCTCAACTATCAGGCCACCACGCGAGGCGGCCGCGTCATGGATCACATTCTCGGCAACAAGGCCGTGTTCAAGGGAACCACCGATACCGTTGGCAACGTCGCTTTCCTCGGTGCCGCCATCGCGGCCAATCAAAATTCCCGCCAGGGCAACGAGGCCGCGGTCGGGCTGGCCGCGATTGGCCTCATCAGCAAGCTCGCCTCTGCCGCCACCACGCCACGGGCTGACATCCGCGCCTGGGACAATCTCCCGCAATTCCTCAGCTTCGCCGCCCTCAAGCTCGCCCCCGGCGAGCACTCCGGCCAGGTCGAGTATCTCACCAGGGACGGCGAGACCGATCCCGAATTCACCCGCGAGGTCACGATTACCGTTCCTGCTGATCCTTCGGCTAATACCATCGTCTTTTTGAGTGAACTCCCGCACTAATTTGCAGTCACACCCCTTAACCTGACTTATGAAAACCGTATTCTCCATCCTCGCCGCCACCGCGCTCCTTGCCGGTTGTTCCACCCCCGGTCCGTATAAACCGCAGGACACGACGAAATACACCATCGAGAACACCAACCAGTTTGTCCTGCTCGACGAACCCACGCAGACTTCCGTCACCTGCACCGGCCTTGAGCCGCGCACGCTGCCCGACGGCCGCCTCGACATCGTCGCCCTCGTGAAAAACCGCGAGGATCGCCGCATCCAGGTGCAGGTCCAATGTGTGTTCAAGGACGAGCACGGGTTCTCCACCGGCGATGAGACGCCCTGGGAAAATCTCATTCTCGCGGAAAACTCCACCGAGGCCACGCACTTTACCGCCATGAACACCCAGGCCAGGAATTTCACCATCCGCGTCCGCCAGGCGCGCTAACCCTTGGAGAATATTGCCATGAAAATTTACCCGCTTTTCTTTTCCGCACTCAGCCTTTTGCCGGCCGCCATCGTCCGGGCGGATGATCAACCGCCCGAGCCGCCCGTGCCCGTGGTGCAGACGATGCCGCCTCCGCCCGCCACGCGCCCGGCCGACAACCAGCAGCTTTACGGCGGCCCGGCGCCGCTCGTCACGCCCGAGGCCGCCAAGGCCCTCATCGATAAATTCCGCGCCGCCTTTGTCCAGAACGAGGGCCCGCGCTTCGTTTTCTACGTCAACCGCGAGCTTGTTGACGTTGAATCCGGTCTCAAACTTACCCAACGCGTTGAGCACACCGAGGCCGAGCGCCACGACGTGAAGAGCGACATGGAATCGCCCGCCTCCGGCGGCGCTCCGCAGACCCAGGTTAATGTCAGCGTCAGCGGCAATGCCGGCAATTCCGCGGCTCTGGGCAAAGGCACCGCCTCCACTGACGCCGAAAAAGTCACGGCGGAAAATACCTACGAAGCCAAGGATGGCTCTGCGCCCACGCTGGCCGACCGCCAGACCGTGCGCGACGTCGAGCGCCTTTTCGGACGTCCCTTCCGCGCCGCCGGCGCCCATCTGGCCGACCAGAAAGTCGCCGCTTCGCTTCTGGCCGACAAGCCGGTTGACACCTTTGCCTCCGGCGCCGGCGACCAGGCCCGCCGGGATCGCGATGCGCTCGCCAACGTTGCCGACATCGCCGTCGAGGTCCTCGTTTCCAGCCGCCAAGTCACCGCGACCAATGTTTCCGGCGACGAAGTGGTGACCGTGCCCGACATCCAGGCGACGGCCATCCGCCTGAAGGATTCCGCCATCATTGGCCAGGCCTCCTCGAGCGACATTCTCGGCAAGGATCCGCAGGCCGGCCGCATTGCCCAGCGCTACGACGTGCGCGATATCACCGAAGCCACGTCCCTCGCGCTGATGCAGGACATGCTGACCGGGACGAAATAAAAAAGGTTTGGCTTTAACACAATAAGGTAGGGCGCGACCGCCGGGCGCGCCGCGGTTTGTCAAAACCATTTTCACAGAAGGTCGCCAAGGAAACGAAGCGACTGATGTCGGCTCGCACTAAATTTCCAAGCAGGCGCTTCTTTTGCCTTTGATCACGGAAGTCCAATGGCTCTTTGCGATCTTCTGTTCAAAAAAATGTAATTTTGGGCTGCCTGGATTCTCGGCGCGCCCGGCGGTCGCGCCCTACCTTGTTGTTAATTTATTCCATGAGATTCAATAACGGTCGCCAATCGCATCTTCACTTCCTCCAGCGCGAGGCCGTCGATGCGCACGAGTTTTTGCCGGGCCGTTTCCCCGCGCACCAGGGCAATCGCGCGCCGCGGCAAACCGAGCGTTTCCGCGAGAAACTCGACGAGCGCGTCGTTCGCGCGGCCATCCACCGGCGGCGCGGAAAGTTTCACCTTAGCCATTTCGCCCAGCCAGCCGCAGATTTCGTTGCGCGACGCGCCGGGGATGACTTTGACCGCGAGCCGGCAGGAGTTCATGGCGGAAACTTTGACCACGGATTTCGCGGATGGGCGCGGATATATTTTTGTCATTCCGAGCGCAGTGAGAAATTCCGTTTGTAATATAATACGTTACAAAATGAATCGAGATTCCTCACACGGCTCGGAATGACAGCAGGAGAAATCCGTGCTGATCCGTGGTTGTCTTTAATCCAATGCTTCGGCCAGCGCGGCGATGATTTCCTCAACCGGCTCGGCGCCGATGGAGAGGCGCAGCAGGTTGGGGTCGAGCCCGCTCGCGGCCAGCTCGGCGCGGCCGGCCTCGCTGGTGACGAGGTCGTAGTGCGCGAGAAACATGAACGGACAGATGAGCGTCGTGGTCATGCCGAAACTCGGCCCCTTGGGCAGGCGCAGGCGGTCATAGAATTTTTCGAGCGGCCCGCGCAGGGTGAAGGAAATCATCGCGCCGACGGCGCCGGGCGCGCGGGCCACGCGATCGAAGTTCGCGCGCGACTCAGCCCGCCGCGCCCAGAAAACGTCGCGCACGGCGGGATGGCTTTCCAGAAAGGCGGCCACGCGGGGGACGCTGTCGTGCACGCGCGCGAGCAAGGCTTCGGTTTTTCCGATCTGCGCGGCGAGGCGCGCGAGGTCGCGCGGGTAAACCGGTTCGAGCAGCGAGGTCAGTTTTGGGCGCAGCCGGGCGGCGTGGGGCGAGGCGGGGTTGACCACGGCCAGGCCGGCGATGACGTCGCCTTCGCTCGCGGCGTATTTGGTCAGGCTGGTCGTGACGACATCGGCGTAGGGGAGCAGGTTGACGTTGAACGCCGAGCTGACGGTTGGATCGAGGATGAGCGCGGCTCCGTGGCGGCGGGCGAGCGCAACGAGCCAGGGCAGATCGGGCGTCTGGATGAGCGGGTTGGTCGGCACCTCGGTGACGATGCCGGCGATGCGTGGGCCATACTCGGTGAAGAGATGCTCGATGGTCGCGCGGTCGAACACATCGCGCGCGTAAATATAATCACCCGGCGCGGTGAATTTTTTCAGGATGGCAATGGTGTCGAGATAGAGCCAGCCGAGCTGGATCCAAACGGTGCGGCCGTACCCGGCTTGCAATTCGGCCAGCGCGCGGAAGGCGGCGTAAACGGCGTTCATGCCGCTGCTGGCCAGAAAAAAGTCGTCGTCGCCCGCGCCGGGAAAGGCGGGACGCAGATGGCGCTTTGCCTCGGCGGTTGCATCGCCTGGGAAAAGATTTTCAAGCGCGGCGGCCGGCAGCGCGCCGAGCCGCACGAGGCGGTCCTCGGCTTCGCGGGAGGAGAGAAAACCGCCGACGTTCTGGAGAAAAGCCTTCGCACGTGTGGCGAGCTCCGCGTTTTCGGGATGCGAGACGCCGTTCAGGTCGTTAGTGGCGAAAACTTGTGCGCTAGCCTGCCCTGAGCCTGCCTGCGGTGAGCCTGCCGAACCCGTCGAATGGGCGCCGAGATATTGTGCGAGTTCGCCGGCCATGCGTGCCGATGACGTGAGCCAGAGCGTGCGGCCGGCCTGGCGGTGTTTTTCCGCGAGCTGGCGCGCAAACGGGTGCACCAGGAAGCGCGGGTAGCCCGAAGTCAGGTGGCGGGTGATGTCAGGATCTTTTTCCTCGTAACCGACCACGTCGCGCATGGTCGGCAGGCTGCACGAAACGGAGTGCACGCTGCCGGGAATGCGCTGGCCAAGGGGAAGTGGAACGAAGGCGGACATGGGAAATGACGAATGACGAATGACGAATGACGAATGACGAATGACGAATGACGAATGACGAATGACGAATGACGAATGACGAATGACGAATGACGAATGACGAAGCGACAGGTTGTTAAACAGACCCAAGCCCCCCTCGTTTGGCAACAGCAAGCTGTGCCAGCCGTCGCGTAAAAAACAGCTTCATTTCTGCCTGCCGGGGCGCTAGCCTATGTCCGTCAGCGCATGCCGCGCCGCTTCAATCACCCAACTATCCCCACCATGATCCAAGTCATCCAAGACCTCAATTATTTCCATGTTTTCATTGTCGCCATCGTGGGGTTTTTCCTCGGCTGGCTGTGGTATTCACCCGTGCTGTTCAACAAGGCCTGGGTGACTGAAATGCAAAATTCCTCGCAAGCCTTGGCCAATTGCAAGGGCAGGATGGGCCAAGTGCTGGCCGTGGCTTTCTTTTTTACCCTGCTCTCGACCTTCGGGCTGGCCGTGCTCATCGAGGCTCATCGCACGGTGGGCGCGGTGAAAGGCGCGGAGCTCGGCGCTTTTGTCGGCGGGATCGTGGTCGGCAGCCGGATCCTCAACAGCTCGGTTTGGGAAAGCCGTTCGACCCGGTTGCTGCGCATTAACCTTGGCCACGAGATCGTGCTGTTCGCGCTGCAAGGCGCGCTGCTCGCTTGTTGGCGCTGAGCCGCAGGCAGGCCTCCGCCGCACGCGAAACGGTTTGCGCCGGGCGGTTGATTTTCCACGTCACTGTAGGAGCCTGCTTGCAGGCGACATTATTCGCGGTCCATTCGCCGGAAAAGATCGCCTGCAAGCAGGCTCCTACATTTTATGTCAGGCCGATTCAGTGCCTATTCGCTATGCCAGTTTGAAAACACTCCCTAATTCGGCATGAAACTCATCTCCTGGAACGTCAATGGCGTGCGGGCCGCGCTGAAAAAGGGCGCGGCGGACTATTTTGAGCAGGTGGGCGCCGACGTCATCTGCCTGCAGGAGACCAAGGCGCATCCCGGCGACGTGCAGCACGTGGTCTGGCCGCGCGGCTATGATGTGTTCTGGAACAGCGCGGACAAAAAAGGCTATAGCGGCACCGCCGTCTTCACCCGCGTGAAGCCGCTGGGTGTGACACTCGGCCTTGGCACCGCTGATCACGATCGCGAGGGGCGCGTGCTCACGGCGGAGTTCGATGGATTCTTCCTCGTGAACGTCTATCAGCCCAACTCGCAGCGCGGTCTCACCCGGCTGGCCTATCGCACGCAGGAATGGGACCCGGTGTTTTTGAAGTTCCTGAAAAAACTCGAACGCAGGAAGCCCGTGATCTTTTGCGGCGACCTCAACGTCGCGCACACGGAGATCGACTTGGCCAACCCGAAGTCGAACCGCCGCAACGCCGGCTTCACCGCCGAGGAGCGCGAAAACTTTTCCTCGCTGCTCGCCCGTGGTTTCGTGGACACGTTTCGCGAATTTGAAAAAGGCCCCGGCCACTACTCATGGTGGAGCCAGATGGGCGACTGCCGCGCGCGGAACATTGGGTGGCGCGTCGATTATTTCGTGGCGAGCGCGAAGTTGCGCCCGGCGTTGAAGCGCGCCTGGATTTCTCCTGAAGTCATGGGCAGCGACCACTGCCCGGTGGGGCTGGAAATAAAAGTATAAAACAAACCATGCAAACGCGGGAGAAACTCAAGGCCCTGATGCTCCGCGAACCACGGAACACATTGGCGGTGGCGGAGAGCATCACCTGCGGGCATTTGCAGGCGCACATCGGGGCAATTTCAGGCGCGTCGGAATTTTTTCTCGGCGGCATCACCACCTACACGCTCGACGAAAAAGTGAAACATCTCGGCGTGAAGCGCGCGGCCGCGAAAGCCGTGAACAGCGTGTCGGCCGAGGTGGCGGAGCAGATGGCGCGCGGCGCCTGCGCCCTGTTCGGCAGCGATTTGGCGCTGGCGACGACGGGTTATGCGGAACCTTTCGACTGGGCTCAGGGCAGGATATCAGCCGAGGGGCCTGTCCTGAGCCAAGTCGAGGGGAACGTCACCGCGCCGTTTGCGTGGTGGGCGCTGGCCCACAGGCAAGGAAGCCGGTCGGGCCGGGGCAAAAAAATTATCGTGCGCAGCGGGCGGGTCGATGGCCCGGGGCTGGCCCGCGTAGCGATGCAGGAGTTCGTGGCCGAACGCGCGCTGGCGGAGCTGGTGGAGTATCTGCGCGGGCGGCGGAGCACTTGATGTCTTGCATTTTATTGTGGGCGGGGTGCCCTCACCCCGCGATCAACATTAGTGCGGGGTGAGAGCATCCCGCCCACAAATGAAAGAGGGTCAATCCTTGGCGCGCAGCGCCCTCACGGCGCCAGCTGCTGCACGTAATTCATCAGCGGCCCGGCCTCGGGCACGGGTTGGACCCAGTCGCTGTAAAGGATTTCCGGCAGGCCGTAGTGCGTATTGTAGAAAAGCTGGTTGGATTCGTCGTCGCGCGTGAGATAGCCGCTTTTCACCGTGGCGCCGGCATAGAGGCCGAGCGATTTGCTGTAGATGAGCACGGGCGTCTTCAGGATGTCGGACGAACTTTCCGCTTCCTTGGCGTGCGGGCCGGCGACGGCCTTGGCATCGACGCCGACATTGAAACGCGTCTGGAGGAGGTTATGCGCCGTGGCGTCGTCGGTCAGGATATAAATGAGGTCGACGGCCTTGCCGCCGGCCTGCAGGCCGAGGCTCAGCTCGCCCGCGTGCATGAAGCCGGGTACGCTCCAGTGCCCGTCATGCTTTTTCACGAAGGCGACCGCGTAGCCGCCCTGAAAGCCGAGGAGAAAACTGGCCTTGAACTGGTGCACGATGACGAGGGCGTGTGCGCTGGCGAACACGTTGGACGGAATGGCGGTGGCGGAGTCGCTCTGGAAATCGTGCAGGATGGCCTCGCAGTCGCGGAGATGCGCGGCGAGTTCGTCGCGCGAATCACTGGCGCGGGCGAGTGGTGCGGCTACAAGGCCGGCGGCGAGCAGGCAAAGGAAGATCTTTTTCATAATGCGTTGGTGATGTGAGGCGGGCGTTTGTTCCATGCGAGGGCATGGCTTGCCGGAATGAAAGCAGGTGCGGGGCTGCTTGGAAAGTGCGGAGTTCTTGGCCGAATCCATGCCATTGAACCATTAATGGGGGCTAATAAGCCCAATTTATCCGGTATGCCGGTCGGGCAGGGGGACTTGCGCGTAAACCGGGTAACAGTTGGGAAACTTTTTCCGGCCGCCAGCGTCTTTTTCTTACAACCTCAAATTATTCCATGAAATTGCCCTTTAAACTTTCCCTGGCCGCCCTGCTGCTGGGCTTGCCTGTGGCCAGCCTGCTTCGCGCGGACGCCCAGTCGGTTCCCCTTCAATCGGGTCCGTCGATTCAGCCGGAGCCGTCCGCGCCACCCGCCCCGGGCGAAATGCCGCCGCATCCGCGCATACCGAATCCGCAACGGATGCTGCAAATGCTGTCGAAGCAGGTTAACCTGACTGACGACCAAAAGGCCAAAATCCTTCCGCTGTACCAGGCGGCATTCGATCAGATCAAGGCATTGCATGACGATGCTTCGCTGTCGGATGACGAGAAGCACGAGAAAATGCGCGACATCATGCAATCAACGCGCAAACAGGTCGGTGACTTGCTCACGCCTGAGCAGAAAGAGAAATTTCAAAGCATGCACGGTGGCGCCCACGACCACGACAATCCGCCCCCGCCGCCCCCGGCTGACGCGCCTCCTCTGCCCCCGCCCGGCAACTGAGTTTTGTGGCTCGATTCCATTTCCGCCGCGCGGCTTTCGCCCGCGGCGGACTCTATTTTTGGGAAGAGCAGGTTAGACCAAGCCGAGCCAGCTTTTCACCGCCGCCTCAACCCGCGCCAGCGTCGGCCCATCGATCACGCCCATGCGGCGCACGAGCTGCACGGCAGGCACGGTGGCGACACCTTGCGCATCAAAAACTCCGGGATCGAAACCGCGTCCCACATGGGCCACCTCGAAGCGAACCTTCTCTCGCACACTGGTCGTACGTGGGATAAACGTCACCAAGGCGCGTTCCTGATCGTTGTAAGCGACGCTGAGGATCAACACGGGCCGCGTCTTTGCCACCATCCCAAGGTCAACCAGCCATATTTCCCCACGCTGCGCCCGACTCACTTGCCATGTTCCTCGCGGTCGTAAACTTGGAAGAGCGCGTCAGATGCGTTGAGCAACGCCTGGCGCTCTTCATACCACGCCGCCAACTCACGCTGCTGCTGAGGTGAGAGTTTCTCGATGGCGGTCTCGATTTCCTGAACGGTGCTCATGGCCATAACTCTGCGGTTTTTTCTGCATTTGGCAAGCGCCCGGGTGGCGGCGTGGGAATGCGCACAAACCGGATAGGGCACGCCGGCAAGCCATCGACAGCAAAAATGCCAACCCCGGTGCGAGATCAGAAATCATGCGATTACGTTTGAGGAGCTTATGAACCTGCAAAGGTTGCCTGAAGTCGCCCGCGGCGGATTGTTTTTGCACTTTGCGCAGTGTCCGTGGATTCCTGTCCGCATCCATGATGAGTTACTGGCAGTTAATGGAGTTGATCCTGCCCGTGTTTGCGATCGTCGCCATCGGCGTGGCGCTGCGTCGCGCGCAATGGCTGACGGCGGCAGCGGATGAGAGCCTGTTGAAGCTGGTGGTGAACTTTCTCTACCCGTGCCTCATCTTTGAATCGGTGGCGGGCAACCCGGCGCTGCGCGACCCGCGCAATCTCCTGTGGGCGCCGCTGGCGGGCTTCTTCACGATCGCGCTGGGCATCGGCGCGGCGTTTTATGCGGGGCGCGCACTCGGCTTGGTGCGCGGCACGGGCCTGCGGACCTTTGCGCTTTCCGTCGGCGTTTATAACTACGGCTACATCGCGATCCCGCTCATGGCGGGGCTTTTTGGCGCCGGGAGCCTGGGCGTGCTGCTGGTGCACAACGTGGGCTGCGAAGCCGCGCTTTGGACGGTGGGCGTCCTGGTGCTGGCCGGCGTGCCGTTGCGCGAAGGCTGGCGGCGGCTGGCCAGTCCCCCGGTGCTTTCGCTGCTGCTGGCCCTGGCGGTGAACCTGTCCTCGCTCGGCCCGCATATCCCGGTCGTGGCGATGAGCGTGGTGCATATGTGCGCGGTGAGCGCCATTCCGCTCGGGTTGCTGCTCATCGGTGCGACGATGGAGAATTTTATCCTGGAAAAACCGCAGGAGCTGTTCGAAACCCGCACGACGCTCGGCGCCTGCCTGCTGCGGCAGGGGATTCTGCCGGTGGCGTTTCTCCTGCTGGCAAAAATTTTGCCCTGCACGCTGGAGCTCAAGCATGTGATCGTGGTGCAGTCGGCGATGCCGGCGGGGATTTTCCCCATCGTGCTGGCCAAGCATTACGGCGGCCGGCCGCTGACGGCCGTGCAAGTCGTGGTGGGCACGACGGTCCTCGGCGTGCTGGTGATTCCGCTCTGGCTGCGGTTTGGGCTGGCGTGGGTGGGGTGAGAAAAAATGACGAATGACCAATGGGCTCGTTCTTCGTTCGCTTAATCATTCTCAGTTTGTTGCACTTCAGAGAACGATAACGATTATGAGAATGAGTACGATTCACCAGCGCTCAGCTTTGAACTGCAAACCCTGCCAATGAAACGCCGCCCCATCATCATCACCTTCATCGTGCTCGGGGCCGTGACCCTTTATTTTGTCACGAGTTGCCATCCCCGCAGCCTCGTGCTCACCGGCATTGTGACGACCGACGATGTGATCGTCAGCTCGGAGATTCAGGGCCGCCTGCAACAATTGTCCGTCAAGCAGGGCGATGAGGTCAAATCGGGCCAGCTGCTCGGCCTGATCGCGCCCGAGGAATGGAAGGCCGACATGGCCTATTATGAAAATGGCGAGCTCGGCGCCACGGCTGACTTGAAATACGAGCAGGCCGCGACCGACAGCCAGATCAAACAAGCCGGGGCCAACCTCGCCTCGGCCGAGGCCCAGGCCGCACAGGCGGAGGCCGACTTGGAAAACGCCCAGCTCAACTTCAAGCGCGCGTCAGACCTGCACCAAGGCAGCACCAATTCCCAGCAAGAGTACGACCAGGCGCGGACGGCCTATGACAGCGCGAAAGCGCGCGCCGATGCCCAGCACCAGCAAGTCATGTCGGCGCAGGCCGCGGTGGAGCTGGCCCAGGCCAATGCCAGCCAGGTCGCCACGCGCCGCGCCGCGCTCGCCGCCGCCGCCGCGCAAAAAGACAAGGCGCAAGTCCAGCTCGGCTACACCGAGATTCACGCGCCCATCGACGGTGTCGTGGATGTGCGCGCTGCGCTCGAGGGCGAGGTGGTGAACCCGGGCCAGGCCATCGTCACGCTCGTCAATCCCGACGATCTCTGGGTCCGCGCCGATGTCGAGGAGAGCTACATCGAGCGCATCCACCTCGGCGACAAGATGACCGTGCGGCTGCCTTCCGGCGTCGAGCGCGAAGGCACGGTCTTTTTTCGCGGCGTGGATGCCGACTACGCCACGCAGCGCGATGTCAGCCGCACCAAGCGCGACATCAAGACCTTCGAAGTGCGCCTGCGCTGCGATAATCGCGACCGCAGCCTCGCCGTGGGCATGACGGCGTATGTTTTGCTCCCATTGAAGTAGAAGCGGTGACGATCAGTAATTTGTAGTTAGGATTTAGTAGTTAGTCCAAACCACCGATGCCAAACGACCAACTCCCAATTACCAACTACTAATTACTAACCCCCATGTTCGCCGTCGAAGTTAACAATCTGACGAAGCGCTTTGGCGACTTCTGCGCGGTGGACAACCTGAACTTCAGCGTGAACCACGGCGAAGTTTTCGGGCTGCTCGGGCCCAACGGCGCGGGCAAATCCACGCTCCTGCGCATGCTGACGACGCTCGTCCCGCCCACTTCGGGCACGGCGATCATCAACGGCTTTGACGTCGTCCGCGCGGCGAACGATGTCCGCAAATCCATCGGCGTCATCCCGCAGGCCCTGACTTCCGACCTCGACCTGAGCGCGAGGGAAAACATGAGCATTTACGCAAAGCTTTACAGCATTCCCCGCGAGCAGGCCCGCCGCGTGATCGACGAACTGCTCGCCGCCGTCGATCTCACCCCCTGGGCCGACAAGCCGCTGAAAATGTTTTCCGGTGGCATGCGGCGGCGGCTGGAAATTGCGCGCGGCCTCGTGCACTCGCCGAAGATTTTCTTCCTGGATGAGCCGACGACCGGCCTCGACCCGACCTCGCGCGTGGCCGTGTGGGAGATGCTTTCGCGACTGAAACGCGAGCGCGACCTCACCATCCTCATGACCACGCATTACATGGATGAGGCGGACAAGCTCTGTGACCGCATCGCCATCGTCGACCACGGCAAGCTGGCCGCGCTCGATTCACCGCTGAAACTGAAAGCCTCGGTCCCGGGCCAGAACATCATCGAAGCCAGCTTCTCGGCCGTCCCTCCGCAGTGGATCGAAACGCTCCGCGCCCTGCCGGCCGTGGCCGAGGTCAAGGCCGAGGAAAATATTTTCCGCATCTCCTCGCACAACGGCCCGCTCACCACGGTCGAGCTGCTGGCTGCGGCGCGCTCGGCCGGCGTCACCATGGCCTCGCTTTCCGTGCAGAGCACGACGCTGGACGACGTCTTCGGCCATTACACCGGGCACCAGCTGCGCGATGCGCTGCAGACCCCGGATGCTTCCCAAAGCCCCTACCTCATGGTCCGGCCGCAATAAAAAATTTATCTCAGAATTTAAAATGACTATGATTTGTGCACAGGAGATTTTCAGATGTGGGCGGGGTGCCCTCACCCCGCGATCATCTCGGTGCGGGGTGAGGGCGCCCCGCCCACAACAAACCCATTCTCCATCCGCGTCCATCCGCCTGCCCTTCGAAGCTCGAAGAGCAAAGTAGGGCGCAATCCGTGGCAAAAAAATATTTTCATGAACCGAATCTGGGCTATCATCGAGCGCGACCTGCGCCGCTTCCGCCGCAGCCCGATGTTGATGCTGATGACGACGCTGATGCCGATCGTGCAGCTCGTGGTGCTCGGCTATGCGTTTGGCGGCCAGATCAAAAACCTCCGCGTCGGCGTGGTGGACCAGGATCACGGCGTGCCGGCCGTGAAGCTGAAGGAAATGTTCCAGGCCGTCGCGGCCAACGCCCGCACCTTCGACACGGTGGCCTATTCCGACGTGGGCGCGGCGGTGGAGGATTTGCGCACCGGACGCATCAACGCCGTGATCAACATCCCGCCGCAGTTTTCGCGCAAGGTTCTCGCCGGCGCCAGCCCGCGCATCGCGCTCATCGAGGACAACACCGACCAATTTTCGTCCTCCGCGCTCGGCAACTCGCTCCAGCAGATGCTCGGCACTTACGGGCAGAAGCCGTCGTCCGCCCGCCTGTCGGCGCAGGCGTCGCTCGCGGTGGTCGAGATTTATCCGTACGTGCCGTACATCCAGTATCTGCTGCCGGGCACGATCACGCTGGCGGTCTTCGTTTCCGCGATGATCGGCGGCGGCATCATCTTCATCGATGACAAGGCGCGCGGCTTGCACGAGGGCTATCTGGTGACGCCGATCAGCAAGTTCGAGCTGATCCTCGGCTTCAACCTTGCGGGCGTGGCCAAGGCCAGTGTCTCCGGCCTGGTGCTCATCACGGTAGGTTCGCTGATCGCGGGCATTCCGGATCCGTTCAACCTCATGCGGATGGCGCGCCTGATCCTGCTCGTGGTGGCCACTTCGCTCGCCCTGATCAGCATGATGTTCCTGATCATGGCGCGGGTGAACGATCCGCTCCTGCCGCGCGCCATCTTCGGCATGCTGAACACCGTGCTGTTTTTCCCGAGCGGCGCGGTCTATCCCACGACCGCCTTTCCCCCGTGGATGCGCGTCATCACGGTCATCGATCCATTTACCTACGCCGTGCATGGCTTCAAGGAGCTGCTGCTGAAAAACACCGGCCTGGGAGCCATCGGCTACGACCTGCTATTCTTGTTCAGCTTCACGGTGATCAGCCTGGGCGCGGCCACGCTGCTCTTCCGGCGGACGCTGTGAAGCGCGCGACGCGCGGTAATTGGTAGTTTGAATTTAGTAGTTAGTACGGACTCCTGTTTTGCAAAGCCTGCGAAGGGCACGGCACGCGTCGGATTGGAACCAACTACCAAATCCCAACTACTAACTACCAAAGACCAGATTGAGGTTTGACCCGGCATTTGCCCGGCAAAGGATGGCCTCTCCCAAAATCATGAAACTTGCCGCATTCCGCCGCCTTATCCTGATCTCCGCCTGTCTCGTCGTCGTGGCCATGCGCGCTGAGCCGATCCAGCACGACTTCATTGCCGTCGACGAGGGCTTGAGCGACCTGATGAGGGTCAACGAGAAGGAGCCGAAAGAAAATTGGCTGGTGCACATCGGCAAGCCCCATCCCCGCGACCTGCAGCTGGTGGGCGGCGGACGGCTGCTCGTCAGTCACGAGCAGGGATATTCCGAATACGACATCGCCACGGGCAAGCTGTTGAAGGACCTCTCGCTCTACCACGACGTGTCGTCTGTCCGGCGCCTTCCCAACGGCCACACCCTGATCGTTGGCGTGGATTTCGACCTGCCGAAGAAAAACAAAGGCGACAATCCGCTCGGCGATCCGACTGGCCGGCATGTCATTTTTGCCGAATTCGACGCGAGCGATCACCTGCTGAACCGGATCACGTATGTTGGCGATTACGCCCGACTGGTGCGCGAAACCGCGCAAGGCACGTACCTCTGCGGCAGCAATACCCTGTTCCGCGAAGGCGACGGAAAAGGTAATTGGATCCGCGAAATTCCCGTCGCGGGTTTCACCCACGCCTGGAAAGCCGTCCGGCTGCCCAACGGTGACACCCTGATGTCTTCCGGTTACGGCACTTCGAAGGAGAACGGCTCCGCATTCATGGCCGAGGTCGATGCCAGCGGAAAAATTGTCCGCAAATTCGGCTCCGCCGCGGACGTACCCGGCAGGGTTCATCCCTATTTTTATGCGACCTTCCAGTTGTTGCCGAATGGAGACGTGGTCGTCGCCAATTGGCAGGGACACGGCATCGGTCACAACGATTCCGGCGTACAGATCCTGGAATTCGATCCCAAGGGCGCCATCGTCTGGGAGTGGAGCGACCGCGCTTTCGTTTCCTCGATGCAAGCGGTCCTGGTGCTCGACGGCCTGAACACCGCGCTGCTCCATGATGAGCGCAACGGCCTCATGGAGCCGCTCGCCCCTGGCATTTAATATCTCAGATTTAAAATTTCAGAGGCCGGAGGCCGAAATGCGGGAAACGATCCAATTTTGAAATCTTAGATCTTCAATTTTAAATCCTCAGCGGCACCCCGCCCACAGGTGATTATTGGACTGTGAACCGTGAACCAATGTTTCACTCCGGCACGCGGTAACCGAAGCGCGCAAATATTTCCCGCGCTTCCGCGCTGTGCAAGAATAGCAAGTAACGTTTTGCGGCTGCATTGTCCCGGCCGTGCCTGGTGATCACCGCCCCGTGGTCGAGCGGTGCGTAAAGTTCGGCCGGGACTTCAATCCACACGCCTTTGGTTTTTAATTTTGGCGAGAGCACGAGAGACATCGCGACAAAGCCCGCATCGGCATTTCCGGTTTCCACAAATTGCGCCGTCTGGGTGATGTTCTCCCCCGTGACGACCTTCGGCTCGACGACCGTCCATACCCCGAGTTTCACCAGGGCTTCCTTGGCGGCCCGGCCATAGGGCGCCGTTTCCACGTTCGCGATGGCCAGCTTTTGCACGGCGGGCGAGCGGACCGCATCGGCGACGGATGACAGTGCAAGCCCCGGTTTGGTGGTCCAAAGCACCAGCCGCCCCACGGCGAACCGGGTCAGCGATTCCTTCTCGCCGCACCCGCTTTTTATGAGCGCCTCCGGAAACGACATGTCCGCCGAGAGAAACAAATCGTACGGGGCGCCATTGATAATTTGTGCGACCAGGTTGCCGGATGAGCCTGTGGTGACGGTGACTTCGGTATCCGGCTCCAGCTTCTTGAACTGGGCATTCAGCGGATCGAGCACGTAAACGAAGTTGGCGGCGGCGGCGATGAAGAGCTTATCGCCGGCGAAAGCCGCCAGCGGCAGGAACAAAAACAGGATGGCGGTGAAACGTTTCATGATTTTAGCCACCAAAGAGCACAAAGAGCGCAGAGACCAATCCAAAGAACGCTTTTTTTAACCGCGGATTACACCCTGCTTTGCTCTTCGAGCTTCGAAGGGCAGGCGGATGGACACGGATCGGGAGTTTTTATCTGACCTCTGCTCTCCGGTTTCTGCCCTCTAGCCTTTGTGTTCTCTGTGTTATTTTGTGGCCAAAAGCATCGGTTTTCGGGTTGGAGCGAGTTACCTATATTTAAAACGAACGAGAATTACCCGGAAGGACATAGTTGCCGATTTTTTGATGCCTCGACTTGAGGCAAACGTATTATTGCACATTTTGCCCGGCCCTTATCTGATCGGAAACTCAGGCCTTTAATAACCATCGTTCCCGCCATGAAATCGAAATCAAAGACCAAGAAAAGCCGTCCGGCCAAAACGAAGCCCGCGGCAAAATCCAAAAAGCCGGCAAAGCGCCCTGAAATGCACACCGTCATGGCGCATCTGGTCTGTGCCGGCGCGGCCGACGCGATTGAATTTTACAAGGCGGCGTTTGGCGCCGAGGAGTGCATGCGGTTGCCGGGCCCCCAGGGCAAACTGATGCATGCGGCCGTGCGCATTGGCGATTCGATTGTCATGCTGGTCGACGAAAATCTCGAATGCGGCATGTTGGGGCCGAAGGCGCTTAAAGGTTCGTCGGTCACCCTCCACCTCAGTGTGCCGGATGTCGATGCCACCGTCGCGACCGCCGTCGAGGCCGGGGCAAAGATCACGCTGCCGGTTGCGGACATGTTCTGGGGCGATCGTTACGGAAGAATTGAAGATCCATTCGGCCACCAGTGGTCGGTGGCCACGCACATTCGCGATCTGAGCCCTGAAGAAATAAAAAAAGCCGCCGCGCAGATGGGCCGTGAGCGCTTTGCGGCGAATACTGCCGAGTAATTGGTAATTTGGATTTCGTAGTTAGTCCCGACCAACCAACGACCAACTCCCAAATACAAATTCCCAACCACTAACCCCTAACTCCCAAATACCATGCCATCCTTCACCCGCTTCTTCCCCGCCATTGCGCGGATCCTGATGGGGCTCCCGCTCTTCGTCTTCGGACTCAACATGTTTTTGAATTTCATCCCGCAACCGAAGACGCCCATGGCCCCGGGCGCCGCGGCGTTTGCCGGCGCGCTGTTCGGCAGCGGCTACATGATGCAATTGATCGGGACGACGCAGCTGATCGTCGGGGCGTTCCTCTTGTCGAACCGCTTTGTGCCGCTGGCCCTGGCCTTGTTTGCGCCGTTCATCGTCAACAGCATTGCGTTTCATGTTTTCCTTGAGCACTCGGGCCTCCCGATGGCCGCCGTCTTCCTCGCCTTCGAACTCTACCTGGTCTGGGCGTATCGGCACGCGTATCGCACCATGCTGGCGGCGCGGGTCACGCCGGGCTGAGTCAACGTCCAACACCCAACATTGAACGCTCAACATCCAGCTTCGGCCATTTAACGAACGCCGAACCGTGAAGATGCCCTCTTGCGTAACTCGAAGAGCGAAGCTCCTCGATGTCGGCCCGGTGTGACGGCAGAAGGACCGATTCATCACGCTTCCCTTTTTCGGTAAACCTGTGGATGCCCTCCCATGTTGCGCCTGGCGCTGGCCAGTATTTCCGCCTTTGGACATCGAAAGTCCTTATGCGAACTCCCCAAATCGCCTTTGAAGGATCTTAAAGCGCCCCTCATGGCTTTGCTGGTCATTTGTGCTTCTATTGTGTTCGTCGTATCGTAGTAGCTCGCGGTCAATCTTAGAGTCGTTCGGATTTGTATTCACTATTGCTCGATTCTCACGGCGCTGCTTTTCGAACTGGATCAAGAACTCCCGAACGCGGTGGTATTTCTTTTCGGATGTTTCGCGAACAAACCAATAGTAAACTGGGAATACGCCGCCGGATGCCAATAGCTTGTCGTTAGGTAAAAAGATTTCCGTCATCTCGCTAAGGGTATCCACCACGCGGCGTGCAGACAGTTCCAGTTTTGTTCGAGTCTTTATTGTGATTTCTCGAACGAACCCATCAAGATTACGTTTTTTTGTTTCAGTCAATTTTCCATCGAATTCAAATAGGAGTATTTTGGCCGAGGCGTTTAGGTCTTGCCCCCGTGTAACCGTGAACCCGACGTTCTGCGCAAAAAATTCATGTTTCGCGATTTCTCGGATAACCTGCGGCGCGGGGCCTGACATGGCGTTTCGGACTTCAGCGCCGGTCAGGGCCTTGCTCCTGTTCAACCGAACGAATAGTTCGTTGATTGGCTGAATAGACTGAGCGTACACGCTCATCACCAGCAGATTGTAGTTGTCGAACTCTTCGGCAACGTCTGCATAATTCTGCTGAAGATCCTTGTAGCTAAGACCGGCTAAAGGAAGGGAGGGATTTGAAAGGTAAACAAAATCGTCGTTGAGGGTGATAATCGAGTCAAAGAAGTCGAATATCGCTTCGAGCCGCTGCTTCCCATCGATAATCGCGTATGGAAGCTTCTTTTTGTTCAACTGGGAATCGCCCCAGGTAAAATCAGCCATGTATAGCTTGGGCACATCGTATCCATTTAGGATGGAGTCGATAAGATATGCCTTGTCTGTATCGGACCAGAGGCGGCCTCGCCGCTGGTATGGGGGCTCCACGTCGATTTTTGCGCGCCGAGTCTTCCACCAAGACAGAGTTTTCTGCTCCATTGGTGTTATTCTAAAATTCTTCTTTTGGGTGGTGGTCATAGTCAGACTTCGAACTCGAACGTGCGGCGAATCTCCCTCGCAAGCCCCGCCAAGTCGGGTTGGATAACGGATTCCGTAATTCCATGCCCCAATATCGAATTTTTGATTCTCTTGATCGCGTTCCGGCCGAGTTCAATCTTTAATAGACTTTCCGGAGGGAACCCCTCGCTCACAAAGATTTTGTCCATTGGGGCTGGGTTTTTACCGAAAATGGTGAATACCCCGCGCTGCGCGACGATGCGGGCGCTGTTGTGCGCGCCATAAAGTGCGACGGGGTGGTTGTTCATCCCAGTGTAAGAGGGCGCCGGCCTGTAGGCATTTAGAGCTTCGTCGTCCGGAGTGAGTATGCCGCCCTCAAAACCTTGGTGCTTCAAGGAGTGCCTGTTCCATTGAACGGGATTGAGCACCCAAAGTGCGGCAGGCGCCGTAAATTTCTGGGTGCCTTTCGCGGTGAGCTTGTAAGACGCCGCCGTGACCGTGAAAAACAATGAAACGAAGGGGTTTTCCGACCAGTCCAAGAGCCTTGTTGGGACGCCGTAGTGCTGCATAAAGAACAGAGCATCCCAGTCGTCTTTCAGTGGGCGGTCGTGAAATGGTATGCTTCTCTGCCGAAATCGTGTCAGCAGTTGAGTTTCCAGTGCCGCTATCTCCGGAACCGTCTTTGTCTTAGGGTGACGAAAAAGGCTCGGTACCAGTTTATGGTCAGCCTGGCCGCACCCGCGATACCACAAAGTGCTATCAGCCTTTTTTCGCAAGTCCTCGATGATTTCCACGATTTCCGGGAATGTAGCTGGATGTTCTACTCGGAGCGGCATCGTAGGCAAAAGGTTATTATGCCGGGGTGGGGCAAAGTGGCAATGTGATTTTAGCCGGTGATGTTGCCTGAAGACTTAAGCTACCGCTACGAGGTCGATTCAGGCACGTCCGTAGATCTATGGCCATGGTTAAATTTCCACACTGAAGGTTGTCTTAGAAAGATTGGCTTTGGTGATCGGAACCGATTTCAACCTCGGTATCGATTCCAGTTTCTGACGAACGTCGTCTGGCGCTTTTGCGCCGAGGATAATTCGAACGAGGCCTGGAAATTCGATAACCGGTTTCGCGGTCGCAATACTGCCGTTAACAACGAAGCGCCACTCATTCTCGTAGGCCCAATCGATGGCCTTGTTGCAGGCCGCAATGATCGGGATGTAAACGTTGGTGGCGTAGTCCGGGTGCAGGTGCTGCGTGGCGTCAAATCGGGTGTCTGTGTAGTGCACTGGATGAAGCAACCTAATAGCCAGTGGATGCTTTTTCCAAGTGTCCAAGTCGTATTCTAGGCAGATGCCTTTGTGATCTTCTGCATAATGGCTCCACATAAGCGTGGATTTTACGTTCTCGGAAAAGCAGCACAGGCGAAGCGAGTCCTTGGTTTTTGACACGAGGTTTTCCAGTACATCACCGAGAATTCTATCGGGAAGAGATGATATAAAATCCGATAAATCTGGCGGCAGCGGCTTCCCTTCTTTTTTGAAGGCCATTTCTGTCATCAATCTTATCGGGTCGGGAGAGGTTTCGATTTCTGCGATCTCCGCGTCGGTAAAGGCTTCGCGATGGCCGGTAGCGTCCAGAATTTCCTTTAGCCTGCTACTGTGCCAATGCTTGGCCATGGCGGTTGCTGAAAATGTCAGCGCACAATCGAACGGGTCGTTGAGCTTTTCCGGCGATGACAGCCAAGTTTCTCCAGATTCAAGGCTATTGATCGTGTAGTCGTCCGGGTCGCTCGCTCGAACCTTTCTGTATCGGTAAAGAAAACGTGGGAGGTTCTTGCGCTTCAGTGCCAACGCCGCATCGAGATTGATGTTGGCGACGTTGGGTTTGTTTAGCAGCTCGTAATAATCCCTTTTCCAACTGTCCATTAGTAGCTTCTAACAGGAGCCGACGTTGGGTCGAGATGGTTCCGCTGACGCTTACCGCAAGGAGTCGCCTGGCCGTGGTGCTCGTGATGATGGCGCCGAAACGAGGCGAGCTAATAATGGGCCCACAGGGACTCGAACCCTGAACCAAAGGATTATGAGTCCTCTGCTCTAACCATTGAGCTATAGGCCCGTGCGCGGCGACGACGGACGCCGCCGCGAACGTCGAACGCCCAACTCTGAACGTTCAACGTCGAAGTACATACTAAAATCCAAAGCGGATGATCAAGCTTGGCCTGCGCGGCCGTCCGCAGGCTCCGGCTTTCCCAGCGGACACCGGTAAGCCAGCAGGATCTGGCCGGCCCCCTTGCTGCCAGGGGCATCCTGATCGATCAATCAGCCATGTTAAGACACAGGCCGAATCGCAAGCCAGCCATACGCGGCGGCGTAAGTTGCACACTCAACCACCAGTAATGCGAACCCGATTTTGAGCTGTGGCGTCCGCAGGCAGGTATGGGCCTTCAGCCACGGCAGGACCAGCAACCGGCCGCCCCAAAATATCGCGGTTGTCAGGCATACGGCACGAGCGATGGCAAGACCGTGAACCATATCTTGGGCAAAAAACAGGCTGAAGAGACCCAGCATCGCAATCATGGCCCCAATCGAAGCATTCTGGGCGATCGCAAATCGCCGATGAATGAGTGGCAGGCGCTTTAGGTTTGCCTCCCAATCCGGCGGGATAGGGGTGAAGCAGGCCAGCATCAAGGTGACGAAGTGCAGGCACCCTGCGCAGCGGATGCCCATTTGCCATAGCTGGTCGCTCATATCCCGGATAATGGCTAAAGTTTAAAAAAAATCGAGTTGTTTATTCTGTTATTTCTGTCATGACAGAAATCAATGAATACTTTATCGCCGACCTGTCAAAAGTTCGTCCTCCATTGGGGCGAGATGGGCACCCGTTGGGGCATCAACCGGACCATGGCGCAAATCCACGCCCTGCTTTATCTTTCGGACCGCCCGTTAACGGCGGAAGAGCTGGCCACGACACTCGGGGTGGCGCGGTCGAATGTCAGCACGAGCCTGCGCGAACTACAGAATTGGAGAATCGTCCGACTCGTCCACCTTGTCGGCGATAAACGCGATCACTTCGAGTCGCTCCATGATGTCTGGGAGATGTTCCGGATCATCCTCGACGAACGGATAAACCGCGAGTTGGCGCCCACGCGCGAGTTGTTGCAGCGCTGCCTCACCGACAAGTCGAAAGACGCCTCTCTCGATCCGACTTCACGGCAGAGACTGCAGGCATTGGCTGATTTCTTTGAGATTACGGCCGACTGGTATGCCCAAGTCAGCAAATGGCCGCAGACAACCCTGATCCGCTTCTTCCGGCTGGGAAACAAGCTCCTCAAGTTACTGCGGCTTCGCCCATGACAAATCATATGGCACAACCCGAAGGCTGGCGCCCGTTGTTCCGGGCAGATTGGACGCAGTTCGTCTTCGTCCATTATGCGCTGCCACCTGAAGAGCTGGCTCCGCACACGCCGCTTGAACTGGACTGCCGCGACGGAAGGGCCTTCGTGAGCCTGGTCTTCTTCCGCTTTGATCGGATGCGTCCTGCACGATTTTTCCCTGATCCAATCGGCCGCATGCTGCTTCGGCCGGCATCTGACAACTGGTTTTTGAATGTTCGAACCTATGTGCGCGGCGCAGGCGGCCCGGGGATCCAATTCCTGATCGAATGGATGGACAATCCGCTCAGCCTGTATGTGGGTCCTTGGCTTTATGGCCTGCCCTACCGAAGCGGGAAATTTGATTGTCCAACTGAAGAAGAGAATGGTCAGGCCCATCTGCGCGTGACTGATTCGGCCACTGGCGAGGCTCTCCAGGTATGCATCCAGCGCCACGCCGATGAGGAAGCCACGGTCTGTCCGGATTCCCTGGAGGAGTTTCTCCTCGAGAAATATACCGCGTATACCCACCACCGTGGAATTTCGCGATTCTTCAAAATCCTTCATCCTCATTGGAAGATCACTCGTCCGACCCTGTTGAAGATTGACGACACGCTGATTCGCAATAGCTGCCCGTGGTTTGAACACGCTGAGATTCTTTCGGCGCAGGCGGCGGAGGGATTTCGGAATGTCGCGATGAGCCCTCCACATCGGCTGCCAGCCAAGACTCGGGTCGGTGATTTCCCTTCGATTATTCAAACCGCGCACACCTGAAATGAAAATCGTAATTCCAGGCGGCACCGGGCAGGTCGGGACTATCCTGGCCCGCGCTTTCATTCGCGACGGTCACGACGTCACCGTCATAAGCAGAAGCCCGGCGACAATGGGCCCATGGCGCGTTGTCACGTGGGACGCGGTTTCAATGGGTGACTGGGCTGCTGAATTGGAGGGAGCAGATGCAGTCATCAACCTGTCTGGACGGAGCGTGAACTGCCGGTGCACAGCCCATAACCGTAATCTCATCATGGATTCCCGGTTGAATTCAACCCGGGTGATCGGCGAGGCCATTGCGCGCTGCAATCGACCGCCGCGGGTTTGGCTCCAAGCCAGCACCGCGACGATCTATGCGCATCGTTACGACCAGCCGAATGATGAAGCATCAGGGGTTTTGGACGGTTCTGAGCCCAATGCCCCCGATACCTGGAAGTTCAGCGTCGCTGTCGCTACTTCATGGGAGCGGACCATCAACGAAGTCCGCCTGGCGCATACCCGCAAGGTGCTGCTTCGCACGGCCATCGTGTTCAGTCCAGATCGTGGCGGTGCGTTCAATATTCTGCTGCGCTTGGTGCGGCTCGGCCTCGGCGGGCGTTCTGGCGATGGCCTCCAGTACGTCTCATGGATCCATGAAGTGGATTTCGTCCGCGCCGTTTACTGGCTGATTGAGCATGAGCTGGTGGATGGCCCGGTGAACCTGGCGGCGCCAAATCCCGTGCCGAATGAAGAATTCATGCGCACACTCCGGGAAGCATGGGGAATTCGGGTTGGGCTGCCGGCTACAAAATTGATGTTGGAAATCGGCGCCCTCCTTGTCCGAACAGAGACGGAGCTTCTCCTGAAGAGCAGGCGCGTTGTCCCCGGCATTTTGACGAAACATGGCTTTGTCTT
>Ga0210392_10000144_pt1 | contig 58437 bp, 54 predicted proteins | sample IncBWC30OmetaG_FD_161057 | JGI IMG/M metagenome (GOLD analysis project Ga0210392, IMG submission 161057) | Forest soil microbial communities from Barre Woods Harvard Forest LTER site, Petersham, Massachusetts, United States - Inc-BW-C-30-O ... | reverse complement strand
GCGTCGCGGAAACCATCTTGGCCAGCGGTCAACAGACCGCATCAACAGGCCGGACATATGGATGCAAGCGATCCGATCAGACCATCAAAAAACTCTTGTGGCACGGGGGCCGTCCACATATGGGCCCCGGCTCTGCAGCGCACCGCTCCGCAAGTGCTACGCGCTGCGCCGCGTCCGGGGCACGCCAGTCGTCCTTTTCAATCCGCGGTCCAGCCGCCGTCGACGACCATCGATGTCCCCGTCATCAGCGCGGAGGCGTCGCTGGCCAGAAACACTACGGCGCCCATCAAATCTTCCACGGTGCCGAGGCGGCCGAGTTTTATCTTGGACAGCACGCTTTGCTTGAACGCGGCGTTCTCGAAAAACGGTTTTGTCATCGGCGTCTCGATGAAGGTCGGCGCCAGCGTGTTGGCGCGGATGCCATGCGGGGCGAGGTCGATCGCCATCGCCCTGGAAAATCCCTCCATCGCCCATTTCGACGCGCAATACAGCGACCGGTTGGCGCCGCCGACATGGCCCATCTGCGACGACATGTTGATGATCGAGCCTTTGACTCCCTCGTCGATCATCCGGCGCGCGACCGCTTGCGCGGCGAAAAACGCTGCGCGCACGTTCAGGCCCATCACATGGTCGAAATCCTCGACCGGAACGGCGGTGAACGGGTTCGGCCGGTTGGTCCCGGCATTGTTGACAAAGATGCTGTAAGGTTTTGCGGCGGTCATCGCGTCTGCGAATGCCGCGGCATCGGTCACGTCCAGCGCCAGCCAATCCGCGGCATAACCGGCCTCGCGCAGCGCGGCTGCGCCCTGCTCGATTTCGCTTGTGGTGCGGGCGCACAGCGTGACATGGGCGCCTGCTTCGGCCAGCGCCGCTGCGACCGCGGCACCGATGCCCCTGCCCGCCCCGGTCACCAGTGCGCGGCGTCCATCGAGACGGAACGACGGCGTCTTTGGAATGGGCTCAGTCATTCTGCCGCACTTGCATAAGGAATATTGCGGCCGCCATAGCGGCGAACCCTGACATTTGCTTGTTCAGCATGTCCCGCAAAGCCCTCGAGCATGCACAGCCGCGAACAATATTCGCCGATCATGGTCGAGGCTTCATCGGTCAGTACGCGCTGATAGGTGACGGTTTTCAGAAACTTTCCGACCCAGAGGCCGCCGGTATAGCGCGCGGCCTTCATGGTCGGCAGGGTGTGGTTGGTGCCGATCACCTTGTCGCCATATGCGACATTGGTTCTCGGTCCAAGGAACAGCGCGCCGTAATTCGTCATCTTCTTGAGGAAGGTATCCGGGTCGCGCGTCATCACCTGCACATGTTCAGACGCAATCCGGTCGGCTTCCCGGATCATCTCGTCTTCATCGTCGCATACGATCACCTCGCCGTAATCCTCCCATGCCTTAGCCGCGATCGCCGCGGTGGGAAGGATTTTGAGCAGGCGCTCGATCTCGGCCATGGTATCGCGCGCGAGGCGCTCGGAATTGGTCAGCAGGATCGCCGGCGAGTTCGGCCCGTGCTCCGCCTGTCCCAGCAGATCGGTGGCGCACATCTCGCCATCGACGGATTCATCGGCGATAATCAACGTCTCGGTCGGGCCTGCGAACAAATCGATGCCCACCCGCCCGAATAACTGCCGCTTTGCTTCGGCGACGAACGCGTTGCCGGGACCGACCAGCATGTCGACCTTCTCAAAACTCTCGGTACCCAGCGCCATGGCGCCGACCGCCTGGATACCGCCCAGACAATAGATCACGTCGGCGCCCGCCAGATGCTGGGCGGCGACGATGGCCGGCGCCGGCTTGCCTTGATAGGGCGGCGCGCAGGTCACGATGCGGTCCACGCCGGCAACCTTGGCTGTGATCACGGACATGTGCGCCGAGGCGAGCAACGGATATTTGCCGCCGGGCACATAGCAGCCGACCGAATTGACCGGAATGTGCTTGTGGCCGAGCACCACGCCGGGCAGCGTCTCGACCTCGATGTCCAGCATTGACGCGCGTTGATGTTGCGCGAAATTGCGCACCTGGGTTTGCGCGAACCTGATGTCGTCGAGATTGCGCGGCGAGAGTTGCGACAGGCAATCCTTGATCTCGGCGTCGGTCAGCCGAAAATCCCGGCGGTCCCACTGGTCGAACTTGATCGACAGCTCGCGGATCGCGGCGTCGCCGCGCTTTTCGATGTCAGCCAGAATCCCTTCAACCGTGGCGCGGACTTTTGAATCGTCTTCGGCGCGCTGGGCGGCGTCCCTGCCCCGCTTGAGAATTTTGGCCATCGGCGTCTCCTGCTATTTGATCGCCTGCGGATTGATCGGCGAGCCTGCCGCGCCCGGCAGATGCAGCGGCGGCGCGGTGAAGAAGAATTCGTAGACGTGATCCTCGGCGCAATCCTCGGCCAGTTCCTTGAGATAGAAAATCTCGCCCATGGAAATGCCGATCGCGGGGATCACCACCCAGTGCCACGGCTGGTTGGCGTCCCTGGTCTCGTTGGGACGGACTTCACATCCCCAGGTGTCGGTGCAGATCGCCGCGATGTCCTTTTCCCGAATCCAGTAGCAGGTCTCGAAGGCGAATCCCGGCGCATCGCCGCCGGCATATCCGCTCCAGTCCTTCTTCTTCAGGCAGCGCTCCTGATGGCCGGTGCGCACGATCACGAAATCGCCCTTCCTGATCTCGACGCCCTGCTTCCCGGCGCATTCGTCAAGATCGGCATTGGTGATGGCGTAGCCGTCGTCCAGCGAGTCGACGCCTTTGTGCCGGGCCATGTCCAGCAGCACGCCGCGGCCGGCCATCTTGTCGCGGACATGCTCGATGCCGTTCTTCTTGGCGCCGCGGGCATCGACCAGGCTGGCGTCGTGGCCGTTATACATCTTGTCGTCGATGAAGATGTGGCACAGCGCGTCCCATTGGGTCGATGCCTGGCACGGCATGTTGATGGCGTCGTCGGCATAGCGCAGATACGGGAACGGCACGTCCTGACTGCCCGCCGCGGCGTCGGTGCCGGTCGCCAGCATGGTGTGGATCGGATTCCAGCGGCCGCCGAACAGGCCGGACTGGATCGGCTCCTTCAGCGACAACGCGAGCGAGAAAATCCTGCCGCGCTTGATCAGGCGGCCGGCGGTGATTACGTCCTCCGGCGTCACGTTGTTCAACGTGCCGATCTGGTCGTCCTTGCCCCAGCGCCCCCAGTTCGAGAGTTTTTTCGAGGCTTCGTCAATCGCTGCTCTGTCGACTTTCATGGCCGTCCTCTGATTTTCCTAAGTTATCATACGATAAATTTTAGTTCGTGGCTGTGCAAGTTTGCGAAGCCGGCGCAGCCATCACACCTGAGCGGTCATCACGCCACCCCGCCGAGATACAGCCGCTTGACGATGTCGTTGCCGCGCAACTCGTCGACCGAGGAGGCGGCGACCACGATTTCACCATGGACGATGATGTAGCCGCGATCGGCGATCCGGATTGCCTGGTTGAAGTTCTGCTCCGCCATCAGCACGGTCAGGCCGAGATGCTGGTTGAGCTCGCCGATCTTGGCGATGGTCTGTGAGACCAGCAGCGGCGACAGGCCTACCGAAGGCTCGTCGATCAGCAGCAGGCGCGGCGACGACATCAGCGCGCGCGCAATCGCCAGCATCTGCTGCTGCCCGCCCGACATGGTGCCGGCGAGTTGACTCTGCAGGCCCTTCAGGGCCGGAAATGTTTCGAAGGCAAGCGCAAGATTGCGATCGATATTTTGCCGGGCGGCCTTGCGGAAGGCCCCTAACATCAGGTTTTCCTTGACGGTCAGCCTCGGAAACAGCCGCCGCCCCTCGGGCACCAGCGCCACGCCGAGATCGACGATGGCCTCGGCCGACAGCCGCGTCAGATCGTGCGCCACGCCGTCTATTGTCAGAGACACGCTGCCGCGCTCCGGCCGGATCAGGCCGGCGACGCACTTCATCAGCGTGCTCTTGCCGTTGCCGTTGGTGCCGAGCAATGCGACGGTCTCGCCGGCCTCGACATGCAGCGAGACACCGCGCAGCGCTTTTACCGCGCCGTAACCGGCATCAAGATCCTTGATGGCAAGGCTAAGTACCAAGGTAGGCCTCCTGCACGCGCTGGTTGGCCATGACTTCGGTCGGCGTGCCGATCGCGATGATCTTGCCGGCGTCGAGACACATCACGCGGTCGGAAAACCGCATCACCGCCTGCATGATGTGCTCGATCATGATGATGGTGATGTCCTGATCCGCCAGACTCATGAGCAGGTCGAGCACCTCGTCGACTTCCGAGGACGAAAGGCCGGCCATGGCCTCGTCGGAAATCAGCAGTTTCGGATGGGTCGCCATCGCACGCGCAAGTTCCATCTTGCGCAATTCCACCTGGCTGAGTTTTGTCGCCGACACGTTCGCCTTGGAGGCAAGACCCATCCGCGTCAGGATGGACATCATCGTCTCGCGCCGGTGTGCAACGGAAGCGAGTTCGTTCGCCGCAAAGTCGAGCGCGACCATGAGGTTTTCGGCGACCGTCATGCTCCTGAACGGCCGCGGGATCTGGAAGCTGCGCGCGATGCCGCGGCGCGTGCGCATATGCGGCTGCAGCCGGGTGATGTCCTCGTCGCGGAACACCACGGTGCCGGCCTCGGTACGGAACGCGCCGGAAATACAGTTGATCAGCGTGGTCTTTCCCGAGCCGTTCGGGCCGATCAGGCCGAAGCGCTCTCCCGGACGAATATCGACACTGACACTGTCGAGCGCGGTGAAGCCGCCGAAACGTTTTGTCAGTGCCGATATCCGCAGCAAGGGGGCCTGGGGCTCAGGGGGCATCATGCTTCGCCCCCGTTGCGATTGCGGCGAACCTTTCGGATCAGCCCGATGATGCCCTCGGGCGCCGCCACCACGAACACCACCAGCATCATGCCGAGCACCAGCACGTTGACTTCCGACGAGATGGTGACGGTCAGCAATTGCTGCGTCGTGCCCAGCAGGATCGCGCCGACCACCGGGCCCGCCCAATGCGCGGTCCCGCCGATCAGCGACATCGCCAGCACCGAGACCGAGTAATTGAGATTGAACGCCGACGAGGGGTCGGCGTATTGCAGGTACATCGCGGCGGGCGCCCCGGCCGCGCACATCAGCGCCCCGGAGATCACGCACGCCATCAGCTTCAGCCGCAGGGTCGGCACGCCCGTGCATTCCGCGGCGAGTTCGTCGTCCTTGAGCGCCTGCAAGCCGCGGCCCATCCACGAATTCTGGATATAGCGCGAGATTGCAACCGCCAGCACCACGAGCAGCGCCTGGACGAAAAACAGCATCTGCACATAGTTGTTGAACGGCTCCGTCACCAGCGGCCGCTGCAGCTGAATTCCGGCCGCGCCGCCGACGTATCGCCAGTTCGTTATCGAGGTCTCGATGACGATCGTCAGTGCAATCGTCGCGATCGAGAAGAAGATGCCCTGCATGCGCAAGGTCAGCAGGCCCAGGGCAAATCCCATGACGGCGCCGACGGCGGCCGCGGCTGCGATCTGCGCGGCGAGCGGCGCGCCAAAAGACTTGAACAGGAATACGGCCGTATAGACGCCCATGCCGAAGAACGCGCTGGTGCCGAAGTTCACATAACCGGCATAGCCGCCAAGGATGCTCCATGCCACCGCGAGCACCATGAATTGCAGGATCACATAGCCGGCAAAGAAGGGGTACTGGTTGCCGATGACCTGCGTCATCAGCAAAGCGGCGCCGAGAAACAGCGCCGTTCCGATCCAGAAAAAAATGCCGTTACGGTTCATGATCGCCTGCCGAACAGGCCCTGCGGCCGGACGGCGAGAATGCCGAGCAGCATCCCGAATGAAATGGCCGGCGCCCAGGAAGCGCCGAACAGGGTCAGCACGATGGTTTCGGCGACGCCGAGAATGATGCCGGCGACCAGCGTGCCGGTCATGCTCCCGAGCCCCGCCATGACCACGACGCAGAATGTCCGCCCGATATAGGTGCGGTCGAGCGTTGGATCGACCGGAGCGACGATAATGAGCAAGGCGCCGGCGATCCCGAGCACGGCGGTGGCAATGCCGAACGCCCATTGCTTGATCCGGATCGGATTGGCGCCCATCAGCCGCAGCGCTTCCTGGTCCTGCGCGACCGCGCGGATCGCACGTCCCATGAAGGTTCGCGACAAATAAAGCGTCAGCAGGATCGTCAGCGCAGCGGCGACCACGAACGCAACCACCAGCCGGAACGGAATCCGCATATCGCCGATCCGCCAGGCCTTGCCGATATAGGACGCGGTGACCGAGCGCTGGTCGACACCGAATTGCAGAATGATCAATACTTCGATGATGAATGCGACACCGAAGAAGAATGCGATGCCGCGCACGCCGGCGTCGGTGCCGCGCTTTTCGAATGTTTCGTAATACAGCCGGTAGGCGGCGAGACCGAACAGAAAGAACAACGGCGTGATCAGCAGCCCCGCCAGCAGCGGATCGATCCCGTAATACTCGTTGAGAAAGAACACCGCGTAGGCCGCCAGCACCAGAAAGGCCGGATGCGCGACGTGGGGAACGTCAAGCAGGCCGAACGAGACCGACAATCCGAGACTGACCGCTGCATAGAAGCAGCCGAGCAGCACACCGATCACCACGGCATCGAGCAGCAGGTCAAATGAAAACAAGTGAGGTCCCCCCTGGAAACAAATCCCGCCGCCATTTAGCTCGTCATGCCCGGCCTCGTGCCGGGCATCCACGTCTTACCGATCTCTAGGCAAGAAAGACGTGGATGGCCGGGACAAGCCCGGCCATGACGGCTGCTTTGGTGACGGCTAGCACGGGCTACTTCCGGGCGGCCTCAAAGGGAGTGACGAGATCGCCGGATTTCAATTTCTCCGGGAACAGGATCACCTGCTTGCCCGAAGAGCGGAACTGCTCGATATTCTTGTCCACAATGCCGCGGAACTGGGCCTGCAGCACCGCGTTTTCCTTGCGCTCGCCGTCGGGCCCAAAGGTCATCGGGCCGACGATGGTCTTGATCTCGTTCTCGCGCAGATATTTTGCGATTGCCTTCTGGTCGAGCGAACCTACTGCCTTGATCGCCTGTTCGACCATCTGACCGCTGGCGTAGCCGAACGGCGCGAGATAGTAACCGAGCGGATCGACCTTCGCTTCGACGGCACGCTTTGTGTACTGGTCGAAGAACGCCTTGGTCCCGTCATAATACATCTTCTGTTCCGGGAGCCACGAGTTGTAGTTGACGACGCCGTTGAGCAGCGAGCCCATATTCTCCATCACCGCGCCGAATTGCAGGCCGACCATGCCGCCGCCGAAGACCTTGACATTGTCGCCGATCCCGATCTCGTTGACGGCGCGCAGGATGCCGGCAGAATCCGGCGGATACGACGAAACATAAACCACGTCGGGCTTTGCCGCCTTCAGCGCGCGGATGATGCTTGAGAATTCCACCGTGTTGGGCGGATAGGACTGGTCGAACACAACCGGCATGCCGCGCTTCTTTGCGACTTCGCGCGCGATCACCAGCAGATTCTGGGCGAATTCCTGGTCGGCGGACAGAAACGCAACGCTCTTGGCGCCGGCCTTCTGCGCGATGTCGAGGAACGAATCCGGCCAGCTGTCCGGCGGTCCCCACGGCGCATTGTTGAACCACATATCGTGGCCGACCTTGCTGTTCACCTGGAACGAGAAATTGCCGATCAGCAGCAGGCCGCGCTGCTTGACCAGCGGCATCAGCGGCGCCGTCGGCACGGTCGCATACGGCGCGAACAGCAGGTCGACCTTGTCGACGTCCAGCAGCTTCGAGTAGATCGCCGGAGTCTCGGAAGCGCTCGACTTGTCGTCATAGATGACAAGCTCGACCTTGCGGCCGAGCAGGCCGCCCTTGGCGTTGACGTCGTCGCGCCAGATCTCGATGCCGAGCTGCGAAGCCTTGCCGCCGCCGGCCAGACCGCCGGTTTGCGCCATGCTCATGCCGATCTTGATCGGCGGCTGCTGTGCGCCGGCGCGCGAGGTCAGCCCAAGCGTGGCGACGGCCGCGCCAGCGCTCGCCGTCGCCAGCAAACGGCGGCGGGAAATCGATCCTGATGGGGTGGTCTTCCTGGTCATTAGTCCCTCCGGTGGATTATTTGTTTTGGCTTGGTGTCTTCTTATCAAATTCGTCCCAGCGCTGTCAGTACGACTTGTGGCGTCAGCGGGATTTCCGTGATGGTCGCGCCAAACGGCCGCAGCGCATCATTGACCGCGTTGGCCACGGCCGCGGCCGCCCCAGCCGTGCCGGCTTCTCCCGCGCCCTTGGCGCCCAATTCGGTCTCCGAAGTCGGCGACACCACATGGCCGACATCGATATCGGGCATTTCGCAGGACATCGGAACCAGATAGTCGGCCATATTGGCGTTGGTCAGTTGGCCGCGGTCGTCATAGATGCATTTTTCGAACAGCGCGGCACCGAGGCCCTGCACCACCCCGCCCCGGATCTGCTCGTCGACCAGTTGCGGATTGATGATGGTGCCGCAATCCTCGACCACCCAATGTTTGAGCAGTTTGATGAAGCCGGTGTCGGTATCGACCTCGAGCCAGGAGGCCTGAACGCCGTTGGTGAAGGCGAACGGATATTCGCGGGGCACGAAATGCCGCGTCGCCATCAATTCGGGCTGAATGCCCGGCGGCAGCGTATCGGGGCGGAAATACACGATCCGCGCCAGCTCTTTCAGCTCGATGCGCGACGTTCCGTCATTTGCGTTCACGATGGCATTGTCTGCGATGTCGAGTTCGGCCGGCGACGACTGCAGAATGACCGCCGCGACCTCCAGGATATTCTTGCGCAGGATTTTTGCCGCCTGAAGCGCGGCCTCGCCGCCGATGCCGGCGCCGCGTGACGCCCAGGTGCCACCGCCATAGGGGGTGTTGTCGGTATCACCGAGGATGACGCGCACGCGCTGCATCGACACCCCGAGCACGCTGCCTACGATCTGCGCGGTGAGGGATTCGGAGCCCTGGCCCTGCTCGGTGATGCTGGTCTGACAGATGATTGAGCCTGTGGCGTCCATCCGCATCGCGACGCCATCCTGTGACGAGATTTTCGCGCCGCCGACGCCGTAAAACGCCGCGCTCGGATTGGTGACCTCGATAAAACTGGCAATGCCGATGCCGCGATGGATGTTTTTGGCCCGCAACGTCGCTTGTTCGGCGCGCAGCGCGTCGTAGTCCATCATCCCGATTAGCTTGTTCAATGAAGCGTGATGCGACAGCAGTTCGAAGCGGAGGCCGGAAGGCGCGGCGCAGGGATAGCCGCTATCGGGAATGAGATTGCGGCGGCGGATTTCCACCGGGTCCATCCCGATCTTCATTGCGGCGAGATCGACCAGTTCTTCGGTCACCGAACACGCAATCGGGTGACCGACGGCGCGGTACTGGCACATCACATTCTTGTTCTGGAACACGACGCGGGCCCGGGCGCGATAATTCTTCGAGGTGTAGGGACCGCCGATCAAGTTGACGACCTGATTGGCCTCGATGGCGCTGGTGCGCGGATACATCGAATACGGACCGATCCCGGTGAGATCGTCGATCTCGAATGCCGTGATGGTGCCATCGCGCTTGACGCCGATCTTGCCCCAGCAGCGATGGTCGCGGGCATGGATGTCGGTATTGAAACTTTCGACCCGGTCGGCCACGAATTTGATAGGCCGGCGCAACAGCTTTGCCAGCGCGTAGGTCGCCATTTCATCGGCGTAGATGTGGACCTTGATGCCGAACGATCCGCCGACGTCCTTGCAGACCACCCGCACCTGCGCTTCTTCAAGCCCGAGATGAAGCGCGGCGAGATTTTGCACCATGTGCGGCGCCTGGGTGCCCTGATAGATCGTCAGCCGCGCCTCGGCCACGTTCCAGTCGGCGACTACCGCGCGCGGCTCCAGCGTGACGCCGGTGTGCCGGCCGAAGATGAAATCCGCCTCCACCACCGCGTCGGAATCGGCAAAGGCCTGATCGACGGCGCCGGCGTCGAAATTGCGCTCGAAGGCGAGGTTGTCGCCGAGCGAGGGATGAATGACCGGCGTTGCCGGATCGAGCGCGGCTTGCATATCCGTCACCGCATCGAGTTCTTGATACGTGACGTGGACGAGTTCAGCCGCGTCTTCCGCAACAGCGCGGTTTGTCGCCACGATGGCGGCGACCGCTTCGCCCTGCCAGCAGACACGGTCGATCGCGATGGCATGCTGCGGCGCGGATTTGAGACCCTTCAGGTGCGACAGCACGCCGACCCATGGCGTGATGACTGCCGCAAGCTCCTTGCCCGTCACGACGGCGATGACGCCCGGCAGGCGCTTCGCCGCATCGGCATTTATCTCGATGATTTTCGCATGGGCATGCGGCGAGCGCAGGAACACGATATTCGCCATGCGCGGCAGTTCCATGTCGCTGACATAGAGTCCGCGGCCCTGCATCAGCCGGTCGAGATTCGGCCGCGGGACCGTCTTGCCGATATAGGAGTTCGGCCGGTCCAGCACCGACAGACCATCAGAATTTTTGGGCGCGGTCATAGCGTTCGCCCCATACGCGTTCGCGCCGTGGTCTCGACCGCGTCGATAATGGCCTGATAGCCGGTGCAGCGGCAGTAATTGCCCGAGAGATGCTCGCGGATTTGCTCGCGGTCGGGCTCGGCCTCAAGCCGCAACAAATCCTGCGCGGCCATCAGCATTCCCGGCGTGCAGAACCCGCATTGCAGCGCGTTGCGATCGCGAAACGCCGCCTGCAGATCGGCGATCTCGCCGGAATCGGACAATCCCTCGATGGTTACGACGGATGCATTCTGCGCCTGCACCGCCAGCATCAGACAGGAGCGAACGATATCGCCGTTGACGCGTACCGTGCATGCGCCGCAAACGCCATGCTCGCAACCGACATGCGTTCCGGTCAGCTGCAGATGCTCGCGCAGGAAGTCCGCGAGATTGAGGCGTGGCAGCACCTGCGCATCGACGCGCTCGCCATTGACGTCGAGCGAGATTGTCACGTGAGCCGTCACGCCGATCCCCCGGCGTTCAGATCGGGCCGGCCGAGCAGCGCGGACACACAACGAGCCAACAGCACTTTTGCCAGGTGCCTTCGCATAGCAGCGGACGCCTGCTGATCGTCGTGCGGATCCAGTTCCTCGCCCAGGACCGCGGATGCGCCGGACAACATCACCGGGGTGACCGCGGCACCGACGAGTTTCTTCGCAGCCTTGGCAAGCACCGGCCTGTCGCCGACGGCGAAGAGCGCCAGGCGAAGATCGGCGAAGATGCCCCCTTCCACGATAGCTTGCGCCGCCAGCCCGACAATGGCGTAGTCGCCCTGCCGCCGGGCGAATTCATGGAAAAAATACGCGGAGTTCTTTCGCGCAACCGGCAGCTCGACCGCGACCAGCAATTCCTCCGCCGACAGCGCCGTCTCGTAGATGCCGGTAAAGAAATCCTCAGCCCCAATCCGTCGCTCGCCGGCCTGACCGCGGACGATGATCACCGCGTTCAGCGCGACCATGCAGGCCGGCAGCTCCGAGGCAGGATCGGCGTGGGCAAGGCTTCCCCCGAGCGTACCCCGGTTGCGGATCGCGGGATGCGCGACATGGGCAATCGCTTCTGTCAGCAGCGGCGCGTGCGCGGCGATGTCCGGCGATCGTGCAAGCTCGGCATGGCGCGTCAGCGCGCCGATCCTGAGGACGTCGCCGGTCACGGCGATGCCGCGCAGTTCGGTGAGTTCACCGATGTCGACGAGCAATTCGGGAGAGATCAGCCGCAGGTTCATTGCCGGCATCAGGCTCTGGCCGCCGGAAAGCACCTTGGCCCGGTCGCCATGCGTGGCCAGCAATTCCAGCGCATTCGATACGCTGGTTGCGCGTGCGTAGGCGAAAGCCGAGGCTTTCAATGGCGCGACCTCCCCGGCCGGATTTTGGCGAATTTTTTTAAGATTAGACGGCGGCAACCATCAAACGTCAAGTTTGTTTATCGAGCGATTATTTCGCGCCGTTCGACTTTTGGACTTGTCATGACGGTGCGAACGACGCACGTTTCGGTCCGCACAACTACGTCGTCATTCCGGGGCGAGGCGCAAGCCTCGAACCGGAATCCAGAGCCAGTGTAGTGTGTTTCCGGATTCCAGGTCCGCGCCAAGGGCGCGTCCCGGAATGACACGATGCGCTAAAAGCGCGTCCCGGAAATGACGGCGATGCAGGGAGGAGCCGGCAATGAATTTGGGATTCTTTACAATGCCGATCCATCCTCTGGAGAAGGATTGGCGATTGTCGCTCAAAGAGGACCGCGAAGCCTTCCTGCTGGCGGATGAACTGGGGTTTACCGAGGCCTATGTCGGCGAGCACGTCACCGACAAGGCTGAGAATATCACCTCCTGCGTCGCGTTCATCGCGTGGATTGCCGCTGCCACCAGGCAAATCAAGCTCGGAACCGGCACGATCAATATGCCGAACACCCATCCGGCCGCGCTTGCGGCCTCGCTCGCGATGCTCGATCACATGCTCGACGGCCGTCTGATCTTCGGCATCAGCCCCGGCGGATTGCTGTCGGACGCGGAACTGTTCGGCAATCTCGACGCCAACCGCAACGAGATGTTTCTCGAGGCCATCAATCAGGTGCTGGAAATCTGGGCCAGCGAGCCGCCTTACAATATCCAGGGAAAATACTGGAGTATCACCACACAGAAGACGCTGATCGAGGACATCGGCCAGGGATTCATTGCGCGCCCGTTGCAGCGGCCGCATCCACCGATCGTCGTGACCGCGGTAGCGCCGTTCTCCAAGGGCGTCACCGAGGCCGCCGCGCGTGGATGGGATCCGATCTCGGCTAATTTTTTGATGCCGGCGTGGGTCAAGAGCCACTGGCCGAAATATGTCGAGGGCTGCGAGCGCGGCGGCCGCGCCGCCGATCCTGCGAACTGGCGGGTGGCGAAGAGCGTATTCGTTGCGAAGGACGCAGCGACGGCAAAGGCCTATGCGACCGACCCGAACGGGCCTTACGTCTATTATTATCGTTCGCTGTTCACCAAGCTGAAGCGGAACGGCCGCATCGAGCTGTTCAAGACGCGCCGCGATCAACCCGACGACGAAGTGACGCTCGAAATGGTATGCGACAGGTTGGTCATCCACGGCACGCCTGACAGCGTCGCGGATCAACTGCTGGCGTTTCAGGACGAGGTCGGGGAATTTGGCACGCTGCTCTATGCCGGCAAGGACTGGACCGATCCAAAGCTTGGGCGCGAGTCCATGATCCTGATGGCGGAAAAGGTCATGCCGCAAGTCAATGCAGCGACGTCGAAGCGGGCCAGCGCCGCGGAATAACGACAACCTCCCTCTCCCCGCTTGCAGGGAGAGGGTCGGGTGAGAGGGACTCTCCATGCACTCGGACTCGCGGAGATGCTCCGCATCTGTCGATGCGAGGCGACCTCTCCGCGCAAGCGGGGCGAGGTAAGGATTTCCCGCCGTTGAGATTCATCCTAAAATGATTCAACTCTGATCCAGAAGGCACGCCGTGGCGCTTACCGATCGCATTCCTTATCAGGCCATTGTCGACCGGCCGAAACTAAAACTGCCGGACAACAAGAAGCTCGCGGTATGGGTCATCCTCAATGTCGAGGAATGGCGGATCGAGAATGCGATGCCGCGCACCGTGCTAAGCCCGCCGATGGGGCAACCGCTGCTGCCGGATGTGCCGAACTGGTCGTGGCATGAATACGGAATGCGCGCCGGCTTCTGGCGGCAGTTCAAGGCGCTGACCGACCGCAAGGTGCCGGTGACTTTGGCATTGAATGCCGGCGTCTGCGCTTCCTATCCCCGCGTTGCGTCGGCGGCGCTGGAAGCCGGCTTCGAATTCATGGGACATGGTTTCGTGCAGGGTCCGATGCACAGACTGGACAATCAGGCCGACGCTATCAGGCGTAGTGTCGATACCATTGCGACCTTTACCGGCAAGGCGCCGCGATCTTGGGAAAGTCCGGGCCTGACGGAGACCGAGGAAACGCTTGATTTGCTGCGGCTCAACGGCATCGAATATGTCGCCGACTGGGTGATCGACGATCTGCCGCAGGATATTTCGACGCCGCACGGAACCATCACGACAATTCCATATTCGGTGGAGACCAACGACATCGTCATCCACGCGCTGCAGCACCTTTCCTCCGAGCAGTTTTTGAAGCGCTGCACCGACCAGTTCGACCGGCTGTATCTCGAGGGCGCGGAGAATGCGCGGGTGATGGCGATCTCGATCCATCCCTACATCACCGGCGTTCCCCATCGCATCAAGTATCTGGAAGCGCTGCTCGACTACGTGATCGGCCATGACGGCGTCGCCTTGATGACGGCAAGTGAGATCGGCGACTGGTACCTCGGAGAACTCGCAGCGGCATCGGCCCGGGCAAAGCCATGATCAAGGCCGCCGTCATCGGGCTGGGCTGGTGGGGACAGACCATCCTCAAATCCCTGCTGAACAACTCCGTCATCGTTCCCGTGATCGGCGTCGATCCGCTGGATTCGGCCCGGGCCGCGGCATCGGCGCTCGGCGTAGAAACGGCGCCAAGGTTCGAGGACGCGCTGGAGCATCGCGATATCGAAGCGGTCATTCTCTGCACGCCACAACAACATCATGCGGAGCAGATTGCGGTTGCGGCGCGATCTGGTCGTCATGTATTCTGCGAGAAGCCGTTGTGCACGACGGCAGCAGACGCGGAAGCCGCCATCGCGGCTATAAAGCAAGCGGGCGTGCAGCTTGGCATCGGGCACGAACGCCGGTTTGAGCCCGCGGTCATCGACATGCGCAAGCGATTCGCGGCGGGCGAGTTCGGCAATCCGCTTCTGCTGGAAGGCAATTTCAGCCAGGACAAATTCCTCAAACTGCCGCGCAACAATTGGAGATTTTCGAACTCGACAAATCCGGCCGGCCCGCTCTCCGCCACCGGCATCCATATGGTCGATCTTTCCATTGCGTTGCTGGGCAGGCCGGTCAGCGTGTGGGCGAGGCTGGCAACATTGGGCAGCGATTTTGCAAACGGCGATACCCTGTCGATCACCATCGGCTTCGAAAGCGGCGCGACCGCCATGCTGGGCGCCGTGCTGGCGACGCCGTTCATGGGACGCCTCGCGCTGCTGGGCTCCAGCGGCTGGATGGAAATCCGCGACCGCAGTCATCCGGAGAATTCAACGGGATGGGACGTCACGCGCGTTCATCGCGATGAACCACCGGCGACCGCCTTCTATGCGCCGCATCCGGCAGTGCGCGACAATCTGGAGGCCTTTGGCCGGGCGGCACTCGGGCAGGCGCCCTACCCGGTCACGCTGGATGAGATGCTGCTGAACGTCCGCAGCTTTGAGGCGATCCAGAGATCGGTAACAAGCGGAGCGATCGAAAGCATCTGATCTCTTACCTCTCCCCGCTTGCGGGGAGAGGTCGAGGTCGAAGCCGAAGCGCAGCGAAGGCTTCGGGTGAGGGGGACTCTCCATGCACCCGGACTCGCGGGAGTCCCCCCACCCGGACCGCATCTCAAGATGCGATCCGACCTCTCCCCGCAAGCGGGGAGAGGTGATTGCCAAATACCCGCTCAAAGCCCGCGAGATAAGCATCCAGCGCGTCGCTGATCATCTGCTCCTTGTCCTCCAGCACGGGGGATTCGTAGATGTATTTGCGGACGCCGTAATAGAAGATTCCGCTGTGAAACACCCATGCCATTTCGAGTTCGGAGGCGGTCGGTTTGCTTTGCACCGGGAGTCCGGATTCATGCCGGCATTCCTTGATGATGCGCGTCAGGATCTTGTCGCGCACCACGCCGACATACCAGCGATTGATGTCCAGCCCTTTCAGGCCGGAATACAGATAGATTCGAAGCCATTTGCGGGTGAAGATCACCTTGGTATAGGCGTTGTAGAATTCCCGCAGGCGTTCGCGGATCGGCCGTGACCGGTCGGCGAGCAGCTTCTCCCAGCCGGTATCGAGCGGCTCCAGATAGACCGTGCGATAGACCTCCTTGATCAGGTCGTCCTTGCTTGGAAAGTAGCGATACAGCAGCGGCTGGGTGACGCCGAGCCGGCGCGCCAGGTCGCGCGTGCCGCCGCCGAATCCTTCCTCCGAGAAGAACTCGGTGGCCTTGGCGACAAACTCCTTGCGGCGATCGGCCGGAGACAGCCGCTTCTGCTTCTGCCGCGCAGGTTTCGGCGACGCTTTCTTTGCCATAGAGACCTTCAGGCTCCGGTGAACCGGCCGTAACCGCCGCGCGCAAACAGCAACGGTTCCTGCCGATTGTAGGAATAGGCTTCGACCGCGCCCAGGAAAATCACGTGATCGCCGCCGTAATAGCGGTCGGCGGCGCGGCACTGGAAATTCGCCACGCAGTCCGCGAGCAGCGGCGCGTCGCCGAGGCCCGGCGTCCATTCGACGCCGGCGAACTTGTCTTCCGCCGAGGTTGCGAATTTTTTCGACAGCGCCTGCTGCGAGGCGCCGAGCACGTTGACCGCGAAATGGCTGGCGTTCTGGAAGATGCTCAAGCCCTGCGAGAACATCCCCAGGCTCCAGAGCACCAAAGGCGGGTTCAGCGATACCGACGCAAAGGAATTGCAGGTCAACCCATATGGTTTGCCGTCAGGCCCCGCGGCGGTGATAACCGTGACGCCGGTGGCATAAGTGCCGAGCGCGTTGCGAAAATCCCGCGGATCGATCACCGAGCTGTCGCTGGCCAGCTCGGTGGCCGGATCCGGATTGGGTGGATGCTTTGGCGCATCGTTCATCCGGCCACCTCAAAGCGTCAGGTTTTCGGATGGCAGCCCAAGCGCGACACGGCCGTAATTGGTGCCCTGCGCGTCGAAATTGAACGCAATGTGGGAATTGATGGCATGGGCATCGCGAAACTGCCGCTGCAGCGCGCCGCTGGTGTACAATCCACGTGCACCGCTTGCCGCGAACAGCAGCGACACCGCTTCGGTGCAGAGATTGACGGAATAGGCGCCGTCGCGGCGCGATCTGGTCTTGGCGGCCATGTCGGGGATATGGCCGGCCCGCGCATCGGACATCGCCTGGATGCAGGCCGAACGCATGATAAGCCGCGCCGCATCGATCTTGGCGGACGCCTCGGCAACCTTGATCTTTGTCGATTGCAGATCGGCAAGTCTGGCGCGGTTGTAGGTCGATGCCCGATGCCGGGAGATTTCGATGTAATCGTTCAGGCAGGCCTGCGCATTGCCCAGCGCGACCCCGGACAGCACATAGGGAAACAGGGAAAACACCGGCAGCGCATATAGTGCATTCGGATTGACCGCGCTTCCCGGCGTCGGCCCGCCGGCGAGATCCGCCACCGCAAGCGTCATCGGCTCGGCAACGAATACGTCGCTGACTTCGACGTCGTTGGACCCCGTTCCCCGCAGGCCGCTTGCGTTCCAGGAATCGATAATCTTGTAGTCGCTCCTGGGAAGGAGAAAAATGCGGTATTCGATGCCGTCGGCTTCATCGTCGGACGAAACGATGGCAGCCAGCATGTTCCACGCGCTGGAATCCACCCCTGACGAGAACGGCCAGCGGCCGTGCAGCGCATAACCGCCATCGACTCTTCTGGCGCGGCCGGCCGGAAATACGAAAGAGGACGCGATCAGCGCATTGGCGTCCTCGTTCCAGACCGCGTCCTGCGCGGTGGAATCGAACATCGCCAGCATCCAGTGGTGGCTTGAAAGGTTGGCAAGATTCCAGGCCACCGATGCATCGGCCAGCGCGATCGTTTCGGCAAAATCGACCAACGCGACATAGTCGAATTCGGAGCCGCCTATCCGCTTCGGCTGCACGATCCTGAACAACCCCGCGTCGTGCAAATCGCGTTCGGTCTCCGGCGGCAGACGCCGCAACTCCTCGGTTCGGGAGCAGCGATCCCGCAACTGCGGCAGCAGCGCCCTTGCGCGGGCAGCCATCGCCGCATAGGCCCGGCCGTCCGCGTCGGGCTCTGAACTCGCCTTCGGCTGCCGAACAATGCCTGCCATCTCGTCGTTCCCCGTTATCTCGCGCGCCTGATGGTCTTGAGATGCGGTCGATCGAGATAGAGCGATGCCGCCAATCCTTCCTCGTTCTGTTCGGCGAATTCGGTCAGCAATTTCATTTCGGGTATCCGCGAGCGGTCGAGCGTCTCCACGTCCGGCCAGTCGATCTCGATCAGATTTCCCGCGGGGTCGCGCAAATACATCTGCACGCAGCCGTCGGGAAGTTCGTTCACCGGATTGCGGAAGGCGGTGGAGTCAAGCGCGCCCATGGCTTTCGCGGCATCATAGGCGGCGTGGAAATCGTCCACATCGACGGCAAAGTGCTGATAGAACGGGATCTTGTCTTCCAGTTCGAAGATGTGGAATTGCAGATCGCCGCAGCGCAGATATTTGGTCTTGAAGCCGAAATTATAGCTGGGGATGGTCTGCATGCCCAACACGGTCTCGTAGAATTTCACCGACTCTGCGAGATTTTGGGTGCCGATCGACAAATGGTTGAAGCCGGTAACCTTCATCACTCGCCTCCGTTTGACACCGCACCGCGACGAACCTGCTTGACCGCTGCAAGCTTCTTGAAGATTGTTTATCGCCTGATCACTAATTATTCAAGGCGCGCCAGAGGGACCTCATGAGCAAGACCGCTGGAATCATCGGACTCGGCATCATGGGCAGCGCGATCGGGCGCAACCTGGTCGAGCGCGGATGGAAAGTGACCGGCTACGATATCGATGCCGCGCGGCGCGCTGAGCTGGCGCTAGCCGGCGTCGCCATTGCCGGCGACGTGAATGACGTCGCGCGCGATGCGCCGATCATCATGACCAGCCTTCCCAGTGCGGCCGCCGCCGAAAACGTTGCGCAAGCCATCGCCGATTCCGGCCAGCCGCCGCGGATTGTGGTCGAACTCTCGACGCTCGCCATCGCCGACAAGCTCCGCTTCGAGGCTATCCTCAAAAAGGCTGGCCACGTCGCGCTGGACTGTCCCCTGAGCGGAACCGGCGCGCAGGCAAAGACTCGTGACCTTGTCGTCTATGCCAGCGGCGACAGCGCGGCTATCGCGCGATGCACCGGACTGTTCTCGGACTTTGCCAAACAAAGCGCCGATCTCGGCGTATTCGGCAACGGCAGCCGGATGAAATTCGTCGCCAATCATCTGGTCGCGATCCACAACGTCGCGACCGCCGAGGCCATGGTGCTGGCGCAACGCGCCGGGCTCGATCCGAAAATGGTGGTCGACATGGTCGGCCCCGGCGCCGGCGGTTCGCGCATGTTCCAGATGCGGGCGCCGATGATGGTCGAAGGCGTCTACGAACCTGCGACCATGAAAGTCTTGACCTGGAAGAAGGACATGGCGATCATTGCCGAATTCGCCGACGATGTCGGCTGCGCCACCCCGCTGTTTACGCTGACGCAACCGGTCTACACGGAAGCGATGGCAATGGGACTGGGAGACCAGGACACGGCGGCTGTATTCGAGGTGTTGAAGAAAACCATCGTCACCGAACCTGTCGCGCGCGACCGGGAATAGCGGTTGCATTTCCGGTGTTCAAATCAGTCAACGCGAAGGCGCCACAATACCGCACTGCATCAAAAGCCGGCGCAGCCGTCAGGCGATCGCACGCTCCGGCAATTGCCGAAATTTTCGGCGCGCAAACGATGACGTGGTTATCACTTGATCATTTACGGCTTCCGTCCGATAAATCACGCAATCAATGAAAAGAACGGCTGACTTCAGCCGCGGCGTTATGGGGAGGATCATATGACGATATCGCGACGGAAATTCGTCGGCAGCGTCGCCGGCGCCGGCATCGCCAGTATGGCGGCGCCCAATCTGGTCTTTGCCCAGAACAGCGGGCCGATCCGCGTCGGTTTGCTGGCGGCCAAGACCGGACCGCTGGCCTCCGGCGGCATCGACATGGAACTCGCCATGCAGATGTTCATGAAGGAGCGCGACAACACGCTGGCGGGCCGCAAGGTCGAATTGATCGTCGCGGACACCGCCGGCGCTCCCGCTACCGCGCGCACCAAGGCCCAGGAACTGGTCGAGAAGAACAACATCCACTGCATCATTGGCCCGCTCGCCGCCTTCGAGGCGCTGGCGATCGCCGACTATCTTACGGAAAAAGAGATACCGACGATCGGCGTCGCCGCGGCCGAGGACATGACCCAACGCCACCCGAGTCCATGGTTTGTGCGCGCGACATCGACCTCGGCGCAATGCGCCTACCCGTTGGCCGAATATTCCGCCAAGGAATTGAAGTACAAGAAGATCGTCACCATCGCCGACGACTTTGCCTATGGGCACGAAATGTGTGCCGGCTTCCAGCGCGCGTTCGAGGACAATGGCGGCAAGATCGTCCAGAAAATCTTCACGCCGCTGGCGACCCCCGACTACGGCAGCTACGTCGCCCAGGTGAAAGGCGCGGATGCCATCTTCCTCGGCACCGCCGGCTCCAACGGTTTCCGGTTTCTTCGCCAGTTCATCGAATATGGCCTGAAAGACAAGATGGCCGTGATCGGCGGCATGACCGCGCTCGATGAATCCGTGCTTCGCAACATGGGCGATGAAGCACTCGGTATTCTGACCACGAGCTGGTATTCCGCCGAACTGGACAATCCGCTCAACAAGGCGTTCGCGGCGGCGTTCCGCAAGCAGTTCAAATACGATCCCGGCTATTATGCCGGCGGCACCTATGTGTCCGGCCAGGTTCTGGAAGCCGCGCTGAAAAACGCCAAAGCAAACGTGGAAGACAAGAAGGCGTTCATGGCGGCGATCCGTGGCAGCAACGCGGACACGGTGCGCGGCGTCGTCAAATTCGACGAATTCGGCAATGCCATCGGCGACGTCTACATTCGCAAGGTCACAAGAACCGATGGACGGCTGGTCAATTCCGTCATCAAGACCTATCCCGACGTCACCCAGTTCTGGACCTACGACAAGGCCGCGTTCCTGAAGAACCCGGTCTATTCGCGCGACTATCCGATTGCAAGAAACCTGGAGCAGTAGGCCTGTTCGGGTGCGGATCGATCACCAGTGTTCGCAGGAGTCCCGGCTCTACGCAGCAGCACTTCCTGCTGCTTCGCGTCCGGGACACGAGACTAGAGATCGTCATGGCCGGGGTTGACCCGGCTATCCATCTTCTTCGAAAGACTCTTCTCGAAGATGGATGGATACGCGGGTCAAGCCCGCGTATGACGCAGATGTGTTGAAACTTCCGGACAAGATCGGCGGACGATGCAGTTTTGGATCATCCAGGGTCTTAACAGCCTGTCGCTTGGTGCTCTGTTGTTTCTGCTGTCGTCGGGATTCTCGCTGATCTTCGGCCTGATGCGGCTGGCCAATCTGACCCATGGCGCTTTCTTCATGCTCGGCACCTATTTCGGAGCGGTCGCGCTGCGCTCCCACGCAGGCTTGAATATCTGGGTAACCGCAATCGGCGCCGGGATTGCTGTTGCCGCCCTCGGCGGCCTGTTCGAGCGGCTGGTGCTGACCCGGCTGAAGACCAATCCGCTCGGGCAGGTGCTGGTGACGCTGGGCATGTCGTTCATTATCGCTGATGCATGCCTGGTGTTGTGGGGCGGCGATTCGATACCGGTGCCGACACCGGCGAACCTGCAAGCGCCGACGCGAGTATTCGGCTTCGTATTTCCGACCTATCGGCTGGTGCTGGTAGGATGCGCCATCGGCGCCGCAATCGCGCTGTATTTCCTGCTGGAGCGGACCCGGCTGGGCGCGATGATCCGCGCCGGCGTCGATGACCGACAGATGGCGCGTGCGGTGGGCATCCCTGTCTCGAACCTGTTCACGACGGTGTTTTGCCTCGGCGCCGGCATCGCCGGCGCCGGCGGCGTGCTGGGCGGGCCGATCCTGTCGGCCTATCCGGGACTCGATGCCGACATGCTGCCGCTGGCGCTGATCGTGGTGATATTGGGCGGGATCGGAAGCCTGCCGGGCGCATTCATCGGCAGCTTCATCATCGGCTTCATCTATACCTTCGGCACGGCGCTGTTTCCGGAGCTGGCTTACATCATCCTGTTTTTGCCGATGATCTTCGTCCTTGCATTCCGGCCGCAGGGCCTGTTCGGGCGCGTCGGGGCATGACCAGAATCGCGCTTGCCGTGCTCGGCGCGTTGCTGGTGGTGTTGCCGTTTTTTGCCGGCGACTTCTATGTCAACCTCGCCAGCCAGATCCTGATCGCGGCGATCTTCGCGCTCAGCCTGAACCTGCTGGTAGGCTTTGGCGGCATGACGTCGCTTGGGCACGCATCGTTCCTTGGCGTCGCCGCCTATATCTCCGCGCTGATGACGACCCGATACGGGATGGGACACGGCCCGGCCGCCCTGGTCTCGATTGCAGGCACCACCCTTATGGCGGCTCTTTTCGGCGTTATCGCACTGCGCGCCACCGGGCTCGGCTTTCTGATGATCACGCTGGCGCTGTCGCAGGTGCTGTGGGGTCTTGCCTACCGGATGTCCGACGTGACCAACGGCGATAACGGAATCCCCGGCTTGACCCGGCCGATGCCGTTCGGCATTCCGCTGGATAGCGCGGCGGCGTTCTACTGGTTCGCGCTGCTGGTGGCAGTGTTTGCCTTCATCATGATGGCCATCTTCGTGTCGTCGTCGTTCGGATCCACATTGAAAGGGGTTCGCGACCAGCCGCGCCGGATGGCAGCACTTGGCTTCAATCCCTGGATGATCCGATGGATCACCTTCATCTATGCCGGCTTCTGGGGCGGTGTTTCCGGATTGCTATACGTCTACTATAACAAATATATCCACCCGACCTCGCTTTCGACCACCAGTTCAGCCGAAGCCTTGCTCGGCGTCATCGCCGGCGGCTCCGGAACATTGGGCGGCCCCGTGGTCGGTGCGACGCTGGTGCTGCTGCTCAAGAACTACGCCTCCGCCTACATTGACCGTTGGAACATGCTGCTGGGCGCGGTCTTCCTGTTCATCGTCCTGGTCATGCCGACGGGAATCGTTCCCGGCGTGAACAAGCTGGTGGCAGGATTGCGCGGGAGAACGCGATGACCCCGCTGGCGTCCGACCACGCGCTGGAGATCGTCAACCTGCACAAAGCCTTCGGCGGTCTTTCGGTGACGCACAATATATCGCTCGCGATCCGGCGGGGCGAGCGCCGCCTCATCATCGGCCCGAACGGCGCCGGCAAGACCACCTTGTTCAACCAGATCACAGGAGACATGCGGCCGAACTCCGGGCAGATAAAACTGTTCGGCACCGATGTCACCCGGTTCACGCCTTACAAGCGCGCGCATTTCGGACTGTCGCGGACCTATCAGATCATCACGTTGTTCGCGGGCGACACGCTCGAACACAACGTCACGCTTGGCCTGCTCGGTCTGCGACCCGAGCGCTGGCAAATGTGGCGGCCATTGTCTTACTACGGCGACCTCGCAACCGAAGCGCGGCGGACGCTGGACCAGGTCGGGCTACTGCATCTCGCGGAACATCCGGTGTCCGACATCGCCTACGGCGAAAAGCGCCGCGTCGAGCTCGCGATGGCGCTGGCGCAAAAGCCACGGGTGCTGTTGCTCGACGAGCCGCTGGCGGGCCTTTCGAATACCGAACGATCGACCGTAAAGTCGCTGATCGCGTCGATCCCGCGGCAGACCGCCGTGGTCATGATCGAACACGACATGGATACCGCGCTGGATCTTGCCGAAACGGTGACGCTCTTGAATTACGGCCGGGTGATTGTCGATGGCGAGCGCGACGCGGTGATATCAGACGAACGGACACGCGAGGTGTATCTTGGCACCTGATGCGCTCAGCCTGACCAACCTGCACACGTTCTATGGCGACAGCCACGTGTTGCACGGCGTGAGCTTTTCCCTGGCGAGCGGCGGCGTGCTGGCGCTGCTCGGACGCAATGGCGCGGGCAAGACTACCTGCATCTCGACCATTATCGGCTTCCTGAAGCCGCAGGAGGGCGAGATCAGGCTGTTCGGCGAATCGATCGGAGGCCTCAGCCCCGAACGGATCTCGCATATGGGCATCGGCCTCGTGCCGCAGGGACGGCGGATTTTTCCGTCGCTGTCGGTCAAGGAAAATCTCATGGTGGCGCGGCAACGCGAGAACACCACTGAAAAGCCTTGGGGCATGGACCGCATCTACGAAATGTTTCCGCGGCTGCGCGAGCGCCACGCGCAATTCGCAGGCACGCTCTCCGGCGGCGAGCAGCAGATGCTCGCGATCGGGCGCGCGCTGATGGGCAACCCCAAAGTGCTGCTGCTCGACGAACCGTCGGAAGGCCTGGCGCCCTTGATCGTCGCGGAAGTCGGCCGCACCATCCGGCGCCTGAAGGAAGAAGGACAATCCATCGTTCTCGTCGAACAAAATCGCCAACTGGCGCTCGATGTCGCGGATCAGGCCGTGATCCTCAACACCGGACGCTGCGTGTTCGCCGGCAGCGCGGCCGACGTTCTCAATAATGAAGCGCTTATCGCGCAAAATCTCGGCGTCTTTCACGCGCATGAGCCGGGATAGCAACCGCAAGAGCAATCGATCACTTTTTCAACAGGAGTCAAAAAAATGAAAATCGGCGTGTGCGGCACGGGGCGGATGGGATCGTCGATCGCGCAGCGATTGATGTCGGTCGGGCATGAGGTCGGCGTCTGGAATCGCGACGCGGCGAAGACGAAGCCGCTTACCGAGGCTGGTGCGAAACCGTTCGCGTCTCCGGCTGACCTCGCGGAAGGATGCGATGCCGTCGTTGTGATGCTGCTGAACGATGCCGCGACCGAAGCGGTCTACAGAGGATCGAGCGGCATTCTGAAGGCCAAACTGACTGGCAAGCTTGTGATCGATATGAGCACGGTACGTCCGGACACCATGGTTTCGGTCGGGACCGCCGTGGCGAGCCAGGGCGCTGCCTTCGTCGAATGCCCGGTCGGCGGCAGCACCGCTCCGGCGAAGGAGGGAAAGCTGTTCGGTCTTGCCGGAGGCACCAGGGAAAACATGGCCAGAGCCATGCCGATCCTGGAGCAATTATGCCGCCGCATCGAGCATGTCGGAGAACTCGGCGCCGGTGCGACGATGAAGCTCGCGGTCAACCTGCCCTTGCTGGTGTACTGGCAGGCGCTTGGCGAGGCGCTGGCGATCTGCGCGCCGCTCAATCTTCCGGCCGACCGGCTGATCGATATCCTGTCCGACACCGCCGGCACTCCGACCGCCATGAAGGGACGCGGCGCCAGCATCGCGAAGGTGCTGGGCGGCGAGCCGATGGGCCCGACCGCATTCGCGGTCAGTGCGGCGAAAAAGGATCTGGCCACCGCGGTTGCCTTCGGTCAATCGATCCATGCCGCGCTTCCCGTCACCGCCAGCGCGCTGGCCTGTTTTGAGGAAGCCGAGGCCGCAGGCCTTGGCGACGCCGACGCAACCGCAGTGCCGGTGCACTGGACCAGACGAAAAAACAACAAAGGGGCCATCTCATGATCATCTCGACCGACGGACAAATTCGCAAGAACCGCTATGGCCTGACCGCCGCGCGCAACCACGATGCCGACGGCCGTGCGCGGCGTCCGCCGTCGGTGACGATCGACATCCATGCTCATATCGTGGTGCCGCAGGCCGCCAAGCTGGCGCAGCCGCATGTCGACATCAGCCGGATTCCGCTTGCGTACTTTTCCGATGCCGCGAGCAAGGAAATCAATGCGCAGCAGGAGAAAGATGTGGGCGAGGTGATGACCACGATCGATCGCCGCCTGCGCGATCTCGACCGCATGGGCATCGACATCCAGGTCGTCGCGCCTGCGCCGGGCCAGTGCTATTACACGATCGACGCCGGGATCGCCGAACAGGCACACCGCCTCGCCAATGAAGGCGTCGCCGAATATTGCGCGCGCAAGCCGGACCGTTTTGTCGGGCTGGGCGTCGTCACCCTGCAGGAGCCGGAGATCGCGGTTCGCGAACTCGACTATGTGATGAACGACCTCAAACTCAGGGGCGTTGAAATCCTGACCAATGTCGATGGGCAGGAATTGTCAGACCCAAAATTCCGGCCGTTTTTCGCAAAGGCCGAGCAGTTGGGCGCATTCATCATGATGCATCCGAACGGATTCACCCATGGCGAGCGCCTCACCCATTTCTATTTCAACAACGTGCTCGGCAATCCCCTCGACACCACGCTGGCGCTGCACAATCTGATCTTCTCGGGCACGCTGGCGCGCTTTCCCGACCTGAAATTGATGGCGGTGCATGGCGGCGGCTATCTTCCCGGCTATTCCGGCCGGATCGATCACGCCTGGGGCGCGCGGCAGGATTCGCACGGCGAGCTGCCGCTGCCGCCGACGACGTACTTGCGGCAGGTCTATCTCGACACCGTGGTGTTCACCTATCATCAGCTGGCCTATCTGCTCGACGTGTTCGGGCCGGACCGCATTGTAATGGGCACCGACTATCCGTTCGACATGGCCGAATACAACCCGATCGGACATATCGCCGGCGTTGGCGGCATGGACGCGGCGACACTGGCGCAGATCGCGGGCGGCAATGCGGCAAGGGTGCTGGGGCTGGATGTGTAACGGGCGCCGCAAGCGCAGGGGCTTCACCCTCCCCTCGAGGGGAAGGGTCGGCGAGCATCGCCAGATGCTCGACGGGGTGGGGTGACAGTCTCCGCCCGGACACCGCTCGCAAGGACAGACTTTCACCCCACCCCGACGCGAATTACATTCGCGTCGACCCTCCCCCTCCAGGGGAGAGTAAGGCGAACTCGCTCAATATGCCGCGTTTGCCGCCTTGTATCCGGGCTGCTCGAAAGGATGCGACGTCGCGAATGCCGGCAGTTTGAGGCAGCGGGCGGCGAGATCGGCCACGGCGGGGAAATCTTTCAATTCGAGTTTCACGTACTGCGCTGTCACCACCTGTCCCGCAATGCAGATATCCGCGAGACCCGGCTCCGTTCCCAGCGCAAACGGCGCGGCCGGACGCTGCGCGAGCATCCGCTCGTAGGTCGCAAGCCCCTCGGTGGTCCAGTGCCTGCCCCAGTCCTCGATCGCCCTGGCGTCGGCGCCGTAGGTCTTGGCGAGGTGATTGCGCACGCGCGGCGTCACCAAAGGATGCGCATCGGCGACCGTCATCAGCGCCAGCGACTGCGCGTAAGCCCGCTCTTTGGCGTCTTTAGGGATCAGCCGCGGCACGGGCTGGATTTCGTCGAGATATTCGATGATCGCCAGCGACTGGAATATGGAATGGCCATCGTGAATGAACGTCGGCACCACACGCTCGGCATTCACCGCCGCGTATTCCGGCTTGAACTGCTCGCCGGACAGGATGTCGATCGGGATTTCCTCGAACGGCAGTCCCTTCAGCCGCAGCGCCACCCGCACTCGAAACGACGCAATCGATCGCCAGAACCCATAGACTGTGATGCTCATCGGGAGATGCCCTGCAGTTCAGCTCTCAATACTATACGGGATGCACCAGCTTGCTCGCTAGTAGCCCCGTGCGAGATCGACGACATTCTCCAACGCGCCGCCGGCCTCGAACCGCTCGATCTGAAGCGCGACATATCTGGATATCTCGACCGGATCGGTATCCGCCGCGTTATGCGGCGTCACGATGACGTTCGGATGGTGCCATAACGGACTGCTCGCGGCGAGCGGTTCGGTTTCAAACACATCCAGCGTCGCTGCGCCAAGGGTGCCGTCGTTCAGGCAGGACAGTATATCCGCCTCGACCTGCAGTCCGCCTCGCCCGGCATTGATCAGTACCGGCGCTCCGATCGGGCTGGTTCGGTCGAGCATCGAGAAAACCCGGCGATTGAGTATCCGTTGCGTGTCTGCTGTGAGCGGCAGCAGACAAACCAGAATGTTGGTCCGGTTCAAAAACCGCTCGAACTCGGCCTTGCCTGAATAGCAGTCGATTCCCTCGATGGTTTTGCGACTCGCACTCCACCCCGACACCTGAAATCCGAGCCGCTTGAGGGCCGAAGCCGAATCCAGTCCGAGCGTGCCGAGGCCCATGATGCCGACCCGGATCGCGCCTGCCGCCCACTGGAATCTCGGTTGCCATTTCTTCCGGCGCTGGCAATCCCACAGATAGAGTTGCTGCCGGTGGTGCAGCAGGACATGGAGCACGACGTATTCGGTCATACGGCTGGTCAGATCGTCGATCGCAACCCGGACGATCGGGACTTTCGGCAGGCTTTGATCCGCAACCAGCGCATCGACGCCGGCGCCGAGGTTGAAAATGATACGCAGGTTGCGAAACATCGCGAGCGCGCCCGCGGCCGGCTTCCATACCGCCGCATAGTGAACTTCCGCCGGATCGATCGGATCATCCGGCAGCAAGGCGACCTGCCTGTCCTTGCATGCGTCGAGAAAACGATGCTTCCATCGTTCCGGCGACCAGTTGTCGGTGCCGCCACGTATTAAAAGAGCCAGCGCGCCCTTGCTCATATCAGACCGGCGTCTCGTCGTCGGTCACCGGCGAGGTGATCACCAGAAACACCAGGTCAACCAGGCCGGAATTCGAGATGGCGTGTTCTACACCGGGCGGCAGGAAGATGAAATCGTGCTTGCGCACCACCTGATTTTTTCCGGCGATCTCCATCAACCCTTCGCCTTCCAGCACATGGTAGATCTGCTCCTGAACCAGATGCTTGTGCCGGGCGACATGCGCCATCGGCTGGTACATCGAGATGCGATAATCGATATGCCGGGAGTTAGCCGTCTCCGGCATCACCAGCGGCTTCGATAGCGCGCCGCCGAAATGGTTCGGGAATTCGCGCCACGGCACTTCGACGATGTTGCGGATGAAGGCGCCGTTGTTTGAAAAAGCCATTGTCGTTTCCTTGTCGTAAGCCGGGGCGGGCCGCTCGATGCTACCGGTTCTGCAGGAAGTCTACAGCCTCTCGCCCGGCAATTTTTCCGAAAACCAGCGCGCGGAGTACCGCAACCGCATTCGGTGCCGTGCCGTAAAAGTGCCCGGTGGTTTCTCCGGCGGCGTACAAGCCCGGCATCGGCCCCGCCTTGCCCAGGACCTCCGTCTTCGTGTTGGTAGCAAGACCGCCGAATGTATAAGCCACCGCACCGATTAGCGGCCAGGCCAGAAACGGCGGCCTGGTGATTGGCCGCGTCCAGTTCGATTTCGGCGGCTTCAGTTCGGCGGCGCCTGCCAACCCGTCGCAGCGCGTCGCGTCGAACCGCGAAACGTCACCGATGGCCGCGGCATTGAAGGCTTCGATGGTTTCTTCCAGATTGCGAGCCGGAATCCCGATCAGCGCGGCAAGCTCCGCGAGTGTTCCGGCCTGAACCGGCGGCACTTCGGAGCGGATCGCGCGCTCGAAACCGGGAATATCGAACAGCCGGCTGTCCAGGATCGCATAGGCAATATTCTTCGGTCGCGCAAAATGGATGTCGCGAGCGAAAACTTCCCATGTCTCGTGCACCAGGCCGCCGCCTTCATCGAAGAAACGGTGACCGTTTTGATCGACGACGATTCCGTAAGGATACACGAGCACGACCGGCGCCGAGCCCTTGCTGCGTGGATCGATCGGTTCGGCATGCATGCCATTCCAGTCGCCCGAAACCTTGGCGCCTCGGTCCACAGCCATGCGGATGCCATCCCCGGTGTCGAAACGCGTTCCGGGTGAGCTCAGTTTGAGGCTCTCGCCGCTGGGGCCGAAATGCGTGCGCATCATCTCGGGATTGCCCTGGAACCCGCCGCAAGCGAGAATGATGGCATCGGCATCGGCAGTTGCCGGCGCACCGTCGCCGGACTGAATATCCACGCCGGCAACGCGACCCTCCGCCAACACCAGCCGCGTCGCGGAAGTTTCGTAGAAAAACGCTACCCCGGCTTTTTTCGCAGCCTCCGAAAGCTTTTCGACGATGGCTCCGCCGCCTCCGACCGGCTGGATGCGCGACGGCCCGGCGCTGAGGTAATAGGCCGGAATGTCGAATTCGACACCGTGGGTCTGAAGCCATCCGACCGTTCCGGTCGCGTTCTCCGCGAGCGTCCGAAAATAACCGCGATCGGCCAATCCGCCGGAAGCCTCTCGCATGTCATCTTCAAACCCGGGGGCGAGAAGATCGGGTGCGGCCAGCCGCATGTAGGAAGGACTCCAGCGGGTATTGCCGCCGGCTTCGTGTTCGCGCGACTTTTCGAGCAATGTAACCTCGATGCGCAAGCCGCGGCTGCGGGCCTGCTCGGCCGCCGAGAGCGCAGCAGCGAGTCCGGCGGCGCCATGGCCGACAACAACAAGCTTTCGCGAATGGTCTGTCATCAGGTCGGTTCGTATCGGACTCCGATGCCCGGCTTGCTTTGGCCCAGACCAGGAAGCTCCCAGACGCCGGCGCCGCTTGGATTGATATCGGCGGCGATATCGACGTCGATCAGATAGGGCTTGTTGGCAGCGATACCCTTGCGGATGGCTTCGCCGAGATCGCCGGCGCGATCGACCCGTACGCCTTCGACGCCGCAGGCGCGCGCCATTGCCGCAAAATCGGGATTATAGCGTTGCCCGGTCGTCGGATCGTGGAAGTCGGTGGCCAATTCGCGGCCTTGCAGATAGCCGCGCTGCAGGCCGCGGATCGAGGCGTAGGCGTAGTTATTCCACACCACCCAGACCACCGGTAGGTTATATTCGACCGCCGTGCCCAGCACATTGGCATGCATGAAGAACGCGCCGTCGCCGCACACCGACACGCACGGCCGGTCGGGTGCCGCGAATTTCGCGCCCATCACGCCGGCGACGCCGAATCCCATCGGCCCAAAGCCCATCGAACCGATCAGCGAATCCGGCCGCTTCGGCTTGCAGAAACTCAGCAGCCAGTTGTGGTGCACGCCGATGTCGCTGACCAGAATCGCATTCTGCGGCAGCGCCTTGTCGATCTCGAGTGCGGCGCGTTGCGGATTGATCGGGATAGTATCGTCGGTAAAACCGGGGGCGACGAATCTGTCCCACTCCTTGCGATAGGTGTCGATCTGCGCCAGCCATTTCTTGCGGGCATCGGCGCGTTTGCGGAGGTCAGCGCGGCGGTCGAGTTCGGCATGAATTTGCCGCAGAAACGTCCGCACATCGGCCATCAGTCCAAGTGCTACCGGATAATTGCGACCGATCTCTTCCGGATCGATATCGACGTGAATGAGCTTTGTCGGCGGAATGGTGAAGGAGTACCCGGGGATCCACGAACTCGAGGTGCGATCATCGAAGCGCATGCCCATCGCCAGCAGCACGTCGGCCTGCCGCGTCGCGTGATTAGCCTGATAATGTCCGGCGCGGGCGACAAGACCCAGCGCAAGCGGATGATTGGTGTCGATGGCGCCGAGACCGCTCGCCGACGCCGCCACCGGAATTTGCAGCCGCTCGGCCAGTTTCAGCAATTCTTCCGCAGCGCCGCCATAGCGCACGCCCTGTCCGACGATCATCACCGGCCGCTCGGCATCGAGCAGCATATCCACCGCCTTGACCACGCCCTCCGGATCGGCACCGCAGCGGCTTGAAATATTCCCATTCCAGCTTAAAGCGTTCGGCGCTTCCTCGGCGGCCGATTCCAGAAACACGTCGAACGGAACGTCGAGCACCACCGGACCCGGACGGCCCGTGGTCATCGTCTTCCACGCCTGCCGGATCGCCAGCGGCACCATCTCGCCACGCGTCGGCTGGAACACTTTCTTGCAATAGGACCGCACCGTGGAGGGAAAGTCCGCCTGATAGTGCCGATACAACTCCTGAAACGCGCCGCGGTTGAACTGGCTGGTCGGCACATTGCCGGTCACCGCCAGAAACGGCACCGAGTCGAGGAACGCATTGCCGAGCGAGATCGGAAGGTTCGCCGAGCCCGGCCCGCAGGAGGTGAAGGTCGCGGTGGGCCGGCCCGAGACGCGGTAATAGACGTCCGCCATGAAGCCGGCGACGCTCTCGTGATGCACCGAAATGGTCTTGAGTTCGTCGGCGCGCTCGTACAACGCGTCGATGAACTGGATGTTGCCGTGGCCGCACAGGCCGAATACCTGCGGCACTTTTTCCTGGATCAGGTAATCGACAATGACCTGGGCACCATTGAGCATATTGCGCGGCGGCATTTGGCAAAAAACTCCGTCATCCTGAGGCGCTCGCCGCAAAGCGGCGAGCCTCGAAGGATCAGCCGCAAGCGTGCTCGTGGCCATCCTTCGGGACGCCGCGCGCAAGATGCGCGGCTCCTCAGCATGACGGCGGAGCTGATACGCGAAGGATAACGGTATTTCTCATAATACTGTACGTCAATTGATAATGTGGTATGCAGGGCCGCTCAGTGTTCAGGCCGCTTGCCTGAGTTCGGCGCCGCCGCGTGGAGATGCAATCCGGTGAGACCGCGTTCAAAACTGAAAACCCACGACAAGCCGTCCGGTCCGCGCAAGGCCGCCGTCGCGCGGCTGGTGCAACCGCCGCAAGCCGATATCGACGACGACGCCGAGGACAAGCAGCGCGTCGGAGTGCAATCACTGGGCCGCGCTTTTGCGATCCTCGAAGAGGTCGCGCGTCACCGCGAAGGCATCGGGCTGGCGGATTTGAGCAAGCTGGTCGGTCTGCACAATTCTACGACCTTTCATCTGGCCAAAACCATGGTGTCGCTGGGCTATATACGCCAGGAAAAAGAGTCAAAACGCTATCGCGTCGGCCGGCCGCTGTTTGCATTGGCCGCAAGCGCGCTCGACGAAATCGAGATGGTAAATGTCGCGACGCCGATCCTTGAAGAGCTGTCGCGAGAAACCGGCGAAAGCGGCCATTTCGCAGTGCGTATGGGCGACGCCGTGGTCGTCATCGCACGCACCAGCGGCCCCGGCGCGTTTCAGCTGACTGACCGCGTTGGCGTGGTGCGTCCGGCGCATTGCACTGCACTCGGCAAGATCATCCTCGCTTCGCTTCGCCCCGACCAGTTGAAGCGTTTCCTTGAGCGCACCGAGATGAAACCATCGACCAAAAAGTCGATCACCGGCATTCCGGCGCTGTTGCGCGAAATCGCAGAGATCAAGCACAGCGGCATCGCGTTTGACGACGGCGAGTTCAATCCGGAAGTGCGCTGCATCGCTGTGCCGGTGATGGATTTTACCGGCCAGACCATCGGCGCGCTCGGCATTTCCGGCCCCATTTGGCGGCTGTCAAACCAGGCGCTGCAGGGCCATGCCAAAACGGTGCGAGCTGCGGCCAATCGACTGTCCGCTGAATTTGGCGCCAGGGATGCGGCGAAATCGTCTTAAGGCAACGGAGTGCGCATTTGGCGTTGACAGCGACGCCGGCCTCCGGAAATATCATTCAGCAATAAAAGAACGTCTCTCACATTCTCGCATACGTTGGAATTTGAGAAAGACGCCGCCAACAGGCCCTTTGGGAGGAGAGTGAGATGATCCGCACCACCAGACGAACCCTGTTGAAAGCCAGCGCGGCGTTTGCCGGCGTCTCGGCACTCGGATTTCCGTCCATCGTCAGCGGCCAGACCGAAAAGATAAAAATCGGCCACCTCACGCCACTGACCGGCTTTCTCGGCGCGCTCGGCGCTTACGCACAACTCGGCCTCCGCATGGCCGAGGAAGAAATCAATGCGGCCGGCGGGGTGATGGGACGCCAGCTCGACATCACATCGGAAGACTCGGTCAATCCCGCCACCGCCGCGACCAAGGCGCAGCGCATGCTGGAGCAGGACGGCGTCACGGTGCTGATGGGCGAGATCAACTCGGCCTCCGCGCTGACCATCATGCAGGTGGCCGCGCGCAACAAGAAGCTGTTCATGCAGATCGGCGCGCGTTCCGACGCCCTGCGCGGCAAGAACTGCAACAAATACACCTTCCACGTCGACATCCCCTCGACGGTGATGGTCAACGCGGTCGGCAAGGCGCTGGTGCGTGACAACATGATGAAGGACAGGAAGTTCTACACCCTGACCGCGGACTATATCTTCGGGCACGATCTGGCCCGCGCGGCCAAATCGTTCTTCGATGCCAATGGCGGCAAGATCGCCGGCGACGAACTGGTCGCAACCGATGTCACCGACTTCAGTCCCTATCTGCTGAAAATCCGGCAGGCCAAGCCGGATATCGTCTGCTCCAACCTTGCCGGCAACCAGGTCACCAACCTGATCAAGCAATATGCCGAGTTCGGCCTGCCCTATCCGATCGTCGGCTTCAACCTCAACACCGCCGACGCCTGGGCTGCCGGTGAAGGCAATCTGAGCGGCACCTGGCCGACGGTCTGGTATCACACCTCCGACGTTCCGGCGTCGAAGACCTTCGTGGCCAACTTCACCAGGAAGAACGGCAAGCCGCCGGAGAACCACGCCTGGATCGAATACGTCTCGCTCGAGATGATGGCGCAGGCCATGAACGAGACCAGGTCGACCGACACCGACAAGTTGATCGCCTATTTCGAAAAGGAAACCGAGTTCGACATTCTGAAGGGACGCAAGGGATACTTCCGTTCCTGGGATCACCAACTGATGCAGGAAGCCTATCCGTTCACGGTCAAGGCCAAGGGCCAGGCCAAAGACAAGTGGGACATGCTCGAACTTGGCGGGGCGATACCGGGATCGAACGAGTCGCTGGAAACCATTGCGCTGACCAAGGAGCAGAACCCCTGCTCAATGTAATCGCTGCGTCGGCCTCGACGGTCACCTCGCCCCGCTTGCGGGGAGAGGTCGACCGGCGAAGCGCAGCGAAGCCGGTCGGGTGAGGGGGACTCTCCGCGAATCCGAGTGCGTGGAGAGTCCCCCTCACCCCGCCTCGCATCTGACGATGCGACGCGACCTCTCCCCGCAAGCGGGGAGAGGTAAGAAGCGCGGAATCGAGAATGCAGTTCGGGTTCTTGCTGGAACAGGTGGTGAATGGCCTTGTGCTCGGCGGTTATTATCTGCTGATCGCGCTCGGTCTGTCGCTGATCTTCAGCGTCGGCGGCGTGGTGAACCTCGCGCATGGCGCGTTTTATGCGCTCGGCGCCTATGCATCGGTCGAAATCACGAAATATCTCGGCTTCGGCCCGGCCGTGGTGCTGTCGCCGATCGCGGTGGCCATGCTGGGCATCCTGTTCGAACGATACATCCTGCGCCGCTTCTACACCGCCGATCCGATCCTGAGTCTGCTGGTGACGTTCGGTCTCGCAATGGTCGCCGAGCAAGCGATCCGCATCATCTGGGGCGCCGCACCGCTGTCGGCGACGATGCCACCGGCCTTCAAGGGCTCAGTTATCATCGGCGATTTCCTGTTCTCGCGGTATCGCCTGTTTCTGTTGCTTGTCGTAGCCGTAGTGCTCACCGGCGTCTGGCTGTTGCTGCACAAGACCTCGTTCGGCCGCGTGGTGCGCGCCGGCATCCAGCGGCCGGACATGGTGGCCGTGCTGGGCATCCGGCTGCAGCCTTATATGACCGTTATCGTCATGCTCGGTGTCGGCATGGCGGCACTTGGCGGCGCGTTCTTTGCGCCAATCACCATCGTGCATCCGGCGATGGGAGCCGAGATCATCACCGTCGCCTTTGTCGTGGTGGTAATCGGCGGCTTGGGAAGTTTCTGGGGCGTCGTGATCGCAGCACTGCTGGTGGGCGTTGTGCGCGGCATCACCATTCACTTCGTCCCCGCTGCCGGCGAAGCGTCGATCTATGTGTTGATGTTTCTGGTGCTGCTGGTGCGTCCGCGCGGGCTGCTCGGCGAGCGGATCGAGAAATTCGAATGACGTTCGCGTCAAAATACCGGCCGCTACTGATAGCGGCACTCGCGCTGATCGCTTTGCCCTTTGCAATGCGGCTGCTCGGCCTGTCGCTTAACACTGGAACTCTGGTGGTGGCGCTGGCGATCGCAGCCATGGGGCTCAATCTCTGCGTCGGCTATACCGGCCTCGTCTCGTTCGGCCACGCGACCTGGTTTGGCATCGGCGGATATAGCGCCGGGCTAATCCAGCTGAACTGGTTCGGCGGCGAGATATGGCTGCCGCTTCTGTTGTCGATGGTCGTGGTCGCGGTCCTGTCGACGCTGGTGGGTTTTGTGATTCTGCGGCGCCGCGGCGTATATTTCTCACTGCTGACGCTGGCGCTTGCAGCGCTGACTTACACCATCGCATTCCGCTGGAGCAACGTGACCGGCGGCGAAGACGGCCTTGGCGGCTTGAAGCGCGGCGGCATCGCGGGCGTCAGTCTCGACGACGCGCTCAACTACTACATCGTCGTCGCGCTGATCGCCCTCCTCGTACTCTATATGCTGCTCAGGCTGGTGCGCTCGCCGTTCGGCCACGTGCTGGTGGCGATCCGCGAAAACCAGTTGCGCGCCACGTTCCAGGGTTATCCGGTCGAGCGCTACAAGCTCGGGGTTTTCGTGATCTCCGCGGTGGTGACCGGACTCGCCGGCGCGCTCGTTGCATTCCAGACCTACCTGGTCTCGGCCGAGGCGGTTTCGGTGCCGTTTTCCGGCGAGATGCTGGCGATGGTCGTGATCGGCGGCATGCGCAACATGCTGGGGCCGGCGCTCGGCGCGCTGTTCTTCATCCTGTTTCGTGAATTGTTTTCGATCTGGACGCCGAACTGGCTGCTCTGGTTCGGACTGATCTTCGTCGCCTTCGTGCTGTATTCACCGGGCGGACTGGTCGGCATCTGGGCCACACTGAGCCGACGATGGAGGCCTCTGCCTGAAGAAGCCGCCGCCATGAGCAGGCGCAGGATTTACCAGGGCTTGCCGCTACCGGCGTTCCTTAAACCCGATAGCCTCAATGCTACGGTGCTGGAGGTCGAGGGCATCTCGAAGAAATTCGGCGGCATCCGCGCGGTCACCAACGCAAGTCTTCGCATCGGCGTCGGCGAAATCCATGCCTTGATCGGCCCGAACGGCGCCGGCAAGACCACGCTGTTCAACCTGGTTTCGGGACTATTCCCGCCGGACGCCGGCACCATCAGGCTCAACGGCCGCGAACTTCAAGGCGTGCCCTCGCATCTGATTTGCCACCACGGGCTCGCGCGTTCCTTCCAGATCACCAACCTGTTTCGCGGACTGTCGATCTACGAGAACCTGAGGCTGTCGCTGCAGGCGCAGCACGCAATGCGTTTCAACATGTGGCGAGACATCGACAGCTATTCCGAAGTGCATGCGGAAACCGCGGAGCTGGTAAAATTCCTCGGTCTCGAAGGCATCGAAGAGATCGAAGGCGGCGAACTATCCTACGGCGGGCAGCGGCTGGTCGATCTGGGCATCGCGCTCGGTTCGAAGCCGCAGGTGCTGCTGCTCGACGAACCGCTCGCGGGCCTCGCCGCCGCGGAGCGCGAACGGGTGTCTGATCTGATCAGAAACGTGGCCGCGAATATTCCGGTGCTGATCGTCGAACACGACATCGACCGCGTCCTTGGGCTGTCGCAGCGCGTCACCGTGATGAACCAGGGTGAAGTTCTGATGGCCGGTTCGCCCGGCGAGATCCGCAATGATCGCCGCGTTCAGGAAGTCTACACCGGCTCCGGCATTCCGCCGGTCACCAGCGGTTCGTCGGCTGAGGCGCCTGGTGCTACGGTGCTGCGCTTCGAGGGCGTCAACGCCTTCTACGGCAAGAGCCATATCCTTCACGATGCAACACTGGACGTGCGCGAGGGCGAGATTGTCGCGCTGCTCGGCCGCAACGGCGCGGGCAAATCCACGCTGCTGAAGACGCTGGCAGGATTGGTCGCGCCGGCCTCCGGCACGATCGAATATGAGGGCCGCGACATCGCAGCGCTGCCGGCGCCGGATATCGCGCGACTGGGAATAGGCTATGTACCGCAAGGGCGCGGCCTGTTCGCGGGCATGACGGTTCGGGAAAACCTTTCGCTCGGCCGGCTGGCGCGCAAGACCGACGGCTCAAGCGGCGTGGTATGGAGCGAGGAGCAGATCCTCGACTATTTCCCGCGCCTGAAGGAGCGCATGGATATCGCGGCGGATTATCTGTCCGGTGGCGAGCAGCAGATGGTGGCGGTAGCGCGCGCGCTGTCGGGCAACGTAAAGCTGTTGCTGCTGGACGAGCCGTTCGAAGGGTTGGCGCCGACCGTCATCCTCGAACTGTTCAAGGTGTTTGACCTGCTGCGCCGACAGACTTCCATCGTGATCGTGGAGCACAATCTCGATCTGGTGCTGGCGCTGGCCGATCGCGTGTTCGCGCTGGAGCGCGGCGCGGTGTTCCACCAGGGACCCGCGGCGCCGTTGCTGACCGATCTCGAGTATCGCAAGAAGATTTTGTGGCTATAGTCACGCCGCCAGCACGTCGCCGATCCGGCTTCGGATCAATTCGCGTTCTTCCTGACCTGTGCCGCCATCAAAGCTCACATCGTACGCGATCATCGCCGGCCGCTTCATCACCACGATGCGGTCGCCGATTTCCAGCGCCTCGCTGATCGAATGAGTGATAAAGACGGCGGTCTTGCCGTTTTCCTTCACCAGCCGCACGAATTCGGCGCGCAGCCTCCCGGCCGTCGACTCGTCCAGCGCAGAGAACGGCTCATCGCAGAGAAGAATCGAGGCATTGGTGGCAAAGGCGCGCGCGATCGAGACGCGCTGGCGCATGCCGCCGGACAGCGCGTGCGGAAAATCGTGCTCATGGCCGGCAAGCCCGAGTTTTGTGAGCCATAGCTGCGCCGTCTCACGCCGCTCGATCGCGGGCAAATCGAGCATCTCCAGCCCCAACTCGACATTCTGGATAGCGTTGCGCCATGGCAGCAGCCGATCGTTCTGGAACACGATGGCTATTTTGCCGCGGAAGAAATCGAAATCCGCGAACGGATCGTGCCCGGTAACGCGTACCGTGCCGCTGGTCGGCTCGGTCAGGCCTGCAATCATGTTGAAGATCGTCGACTTGCCGCAGCCGGTCTTGCCCAGGATCGCGAGCATCTGGCCGGGATGGACATCGAGATTGAGATCGTCCACCGCGCGATAGGATCCATCCGTACCCGCTCCGAATACTTTCGAGACGCGGTCCAGATGAATGGCGGCCTCGATTGGCGTGACGGCTTCGTTCATATCGCCCGCTCCGACACGGCGCGGTAGCGAAACACGGTGTTCTCGATCAGCGTCAGCGCGCCCTGCACCAGCAGCACGAAAAACACCAGCTGCAGCGTCCACGCCAGCGCGCCGGCCATGTCGAACAGTTGCTGTTGCTGCAGCAGCTGATAGCCGACGCCGCCGGTGGCGCCGACCAGTTCGGCGACGACGACCACGCGCGAGGCGTTGCCGAGATTGACTTTCCATGCGGTGAGAATGTCCGGCAGAATCGCCGGCGCGATCATGACCCGGAACAGTTTCAGCCGCGTCGGGCGGAAGCTAAACACCATCTCCATCAGGTCGCGCGACATGCCGCGCAGTGCGCCCAGCACCTGGAATGTAAATGCCGGCAGTGTCGTCATCACCATGATGAAGAGAATGCGGAATTCGACGCCATGAAACCAGATGATGGCGAATACCACCCAGGACAGCGCGGGAATACCCTGGAACAGCGTCAGGATCGGTGACAGGAAATTATCGACGGCGCGGGAGCGCACCATCAGCAGCGCCAGCGCCCCGCCGATGACGAACGCGCCGGCTAGCCCGGCCAGGATCCGCAGGATCGTCGCCAGCACATCCTTGAACATCGTCCCATCGGAAAAGATTTCGATGCAGCGCCAGAACACATCAATCAATGACGGAAACAGGAATCGCGGAAAGAACAGCGACGCGAATTGCCAGAGCAATATGACCACGACGAACGGCAGCGCCGACGTTCCCAACCGTTTCAACACCGCGAGCAACATGATTGCCGACGCCGATCCCGCTTGAGGCGCCGTCTCGCTCATTTGCCGGGCGCCTGGTAGATCGTCGAGGCGGCTGGATCGGCGGGAAGAAAGGCGATCGACTTTCCGGCGGCGTAGACCGAGCCGATTTCCTTTGCCACGTCGGACGCCCACTGCACGTTCATGCCCAGCCGGTCGTTGGCACGAATCAGCTCGGCGATCGCCTTCTGGTCGTCAGGCGTTCCCTTCGGCGCAATCAGTTTGGACGCGTCGTCCGGATGCGCCGTGACCCATTCTGAGGCTTCCTTGTAGGCGGCGTAGAGTTTCGGGATCAGCTTCTGATTCTTCTCAGCCCATGCCACGTGCGCGGCGACGCCGAGATAGGGAATATTGCGGCTGCCGGTGAATTTCTTCCAGCTGTCGGCGATGGCGATGTCGATGGTACGCATGTCGCCCTTCTTTGACAGCAATGTCGTATAGGCCGGCTCCCACAACTGCACCGCCGCTGCGCGATCCGCCAGCGCGTAGCCGATCAGCCCCGGCGTGGCGGTATTGATCACCGAAAATTTCGCGGTATCGGCGCCGAGCTGGCGCGCGAACCAGTCGAACATCACCCAGTTGGTGGTGCCCTTGGCGGCGGCGACCTCCTTGCCCTCGAGATCCTTCAGGGTCTTGACGTCAGGCCGCGAGGTGACGACGGCGCCCCAGAAATCGAACAGGTTGAACAGATACGTCACCTTGACGCCGCGGATATCAGCCAGCCCGACCGTCAGCAGCGAAGCGCTGCCGCCAAGCTGGAATTCGCCGGAATTGAACTGCGCGGTATAGGCATCGGGCGTGCGCTCCTCGAATTTGATCGCGAGACCGTTCTTCTCGTCCAGCTTCTGCGCCTTGATCACCGGCGGCAGGAACGCGCCGAGCGAGGGCGGACCGAACACGACGATGGACAAGGGCTCAGGCGCTTGCGCCCGCGCGGTGCCGGTCGAGGCCAACATCCCGACGCATGCAAGGCTGGTCAAAACTCTTTTCACAACCTTCTCCCCTCTAATTCGCAATGCATTCTCACAGGCCGAACAGCCGCTGCGCAAGGCGGCCATTGATCGCAGCGCTCTCGCTGTCCGTGAAACCGCTTCGGGCGACAATTTTCAGCGGCTCAGGATCGCCGATCGGGAACGGCATGTCCGAGCCCATCATGATCCGGTCGCTACCTACGATATCGGCGAGATAACGCAGCGTACGCGGATCCTGTACGATGGTGTCGTAATATATCGCGGCGAGCGCGGCGTCGGGATCGCCGAGCTTGTTGTCGAGCGAATAGTTCCGCCGCAGCCGGCCGATCACATAAGGCAGCGCCGCGCCGCCGATGCCGGCGACGATTTTGGCATTGGCATAGCGGGTGACGTGGCCGGCATAGATCAGCCGCGACATCGCAATCAGCGTGTCGGTGATGCGCCCCACCGCATTCGCCATGCCGTAGTCATGCACGCGGTCGTCGCCGCTTTCGAACACCGGGTGAATGAAGATCACCGAGCCGAGTTCGTTGGCGGCTTCCCAGAACGGTGCCAACGTCGGATCGTCCAGAACACCACCCTTACCCTTCGGCTGCGTTCCGATCATCGCGCCCTTGAAGCCTGCCGCGTGCGCTTCGCGCAGCACTTCGGCGGCGCGCGCGCCGTCCTGCAGCGGCACGGTCGCCAGCGGCACGAAACGCGGCTCGTTCTTTGCGGTTTGCGCCAGATGCGTGTTGATCAGGCGCGACCATGCCGCGCCCTCTTCCGCCGGCACTTCATAGGCGAACATGTCGAGCCAGCCGCCGACCACCTGGCGCTCGATCTTCTGCTCGTCCATCCATTTCAGACGCGCGGGCAGGTCGCTCAGCGGTTTTGAAACCGGCCGCGTCGGTTTGCCGCCCGCAAAGGAGAAGCCCAGGCTGCCGCCGTCCTCGATCAGTCGAACAGACGGGAAGTTCGAAGCCTGAGCACGAATCGCGTCGAGCAGGCTCGGAGGCACCAGATGGGCGTGGCAGTCGATGATCATTTGGCCTGCTCTTGTTTGCCTTGTTGCGCATCGGCGATGGCATCGCCGATTGCGGAAATGCGGATGGGGAGCTTGTTGAAGGAAATGCCAAGCGGCGCGACGCAGTCGTTGATCGCGCTGGAGATCGCCGCGGGCGCGCCGAGATAGCCGCTTTCGCCGGAACCCTTTTGCCCGAACACCGTATAGGGCGACGGCGTGCAGTGATGCACGATCTCGACCTCAGGCACCTCGTGCGAGGATGGCATCGGGTAATCCATGAAGCTCTGGGTGATCAACTGGCCTTCGTCATTGTAGACGAACTCTTCCAGCAGCGCCGCGCCCAGACCGTGCGCGACGCCGCCGAGCGTCATACCCCGAACGATATGCGGATTGATCACCGTGCCGCAGTCGTGACCGATCACGTAGCGCCTGATTTCCGGCTTGCCGAGTGCGGGATCGATCGCCATCAGCACCACGTGAAACTCGAACGAGTGGCACGGATACATCTGCACGCGGCCGTCCTTCGGCAGTGTGCCGCCGGTCGGCACCTGCATCACATGCGTGACCTCAAGTCCCGGTTCCATGCCCTCCGGCAACAAATGAAAATTGCGATGGGCTATATTGACGAGTTCGGCCCAGCCGAGTTGTTTCCCGTCCTTCGGATTGGTCACGCTGCCTGAGGCGAACAAAACCCTGTCCGTGCCGACACCAAACTGATGCGCGGCGATCCGCGCCAGTTTCGTCTTCAGTTTTTGCGCCGCATGAAACGCAGCACCCCCGAGCATGATCGCCATCCGGCTGCCGACCGGCGAGTTCGACGGCAAACACGCCAGCGAATCCGGCCGGATCACCCGGATCAGATCGGGCTCGATCTGCAGCACTTCGCCGACCACCGTCGCAACCAGCGTTTCGTGGCCTTGGCCCGATGAGGTGTTGTGGATCGTCACCGTGACGAAACCAAGCGCGTCGATCATGATGCGGCAGGAATCCATCCACGTCGTGGTGGTGTTTTTCTCATTGAGCAGCGGCTCGAATGCGGAATTGGCGCCGCTCGGCTCCAGGCACGCCGCGATGCCGATGCCTGCGAGCAGGCCGGACGCACGCAGCCGATCGCGCTCCTGTTCCATGCTCTCGAAATCGATATGCGCGAATACCTTGTCTACTACCGTGTGGTAGTCGCCGCTGTCGTAAGTGCTGCCGCTCGGAATGAGATACGGGAACTCATCCTTGCGGATGAAATTGCGGCGGCGGACTTCGATGCGCTCAAGCCCGAGGGAAGCAGCAACCTTGTCCATCGCGGTCTCGATTGCGTAATTGGTCGGCGCCTGCCCGAAACCACGCACCGCCTCCTGCACCGCCTTGTTCGTGGTGACCGACTGCGCGCGATATTGCACGCTTTCGATCCTGTAAGGCCCGACAATGGCGCCGATCGGCTTGCCGAGCTGGAACGGCGCACGGCCGGCATAGGCGCCGGCATTGTCCAGCGCGCGCATCTTCATGGACTTGACGATGCCGGCGTCGCTGAACGCGACATCGACGTCGAAGATACGGTCGGGACCATGCGCGTCGCCGCCGCCCATATTGTCGAGCCGGTCCTCGATCAGGCGCACCGGCCGGCCGAGCCGCCGCGCCAGATGCGCCACCAGCACGGTCTGCTTGATGCCGCGCTTGACGCCATAGCTGCCGCCGACATCGACGTCCTGATGCACGCGCACGCCATTGGCGGGAATGCGCAGGGCGCGCGCGATCTGGTCGGGATATTTCGGCATCTGGATCGAGGCCCAGACATCCAGCATTTCGCGCCAGGGATTCCAGGACGCCGCGACGCCGAACGTCTCGATCGGAACGGTGGAACTGCGGCCCCAGGTGACGCGGAACGACAGTTGGCGCGGGCTCTCCGCGAAATGTTTTTCGACCTCGCCCCATACAAAGGTCCGGTCGAGCAATATGTTGGAACCGTGCGCGGGATGAACCGGCGGACTGTCGGACTTGAGCGCATCCTCGGCGTTCATCGCGAATGGCAGCGGCTCATAGGTGACATGCACGTGCTCAGCCGCGTCTTCCGCAAGCGCGCGGCTATCGGCCACCACCGCGACGACCCATTCGCCGGCATAGCGCACCTGCCCGACCGCCAGCGGATGCCGCTGCACCTTCGGCGTGTCGAGCCCGTTCATCAGCGGGTCGGTCGCCGCCGCAAGTTCATCGCCGGTCAGGACATAATGCACGCCCGGGATCGCCAGCGCAGCGGAGGGGTCGATGGACACGATGCGCGCAGCGGGATGCTGCGACGGCAGGATCGCCACATGCAGCATGCCTTCGAGTGCTACGTCCGCCACGAAGCGGCCTTGTCCCGCCACAAAGCGGCGGTCCTCGCGGACCCGGCGATTGGTGGAGACGAAGCGGAAGGCCGCGGGATCGGCGCTCATTTCGCCTCCACCACGGGTTCGTCGGCTTCCGCTGCCTCAAGCACGCCTTCAACGGGAGCATCATGCCCGGATTGCGCATGATGCTGCGAACCGTGCTGCGCGCGCGGTGTATTGGCCTTGCGCAGGCGCTCGGCGGCGAATTGCACCGCCTCGATGATCTGGCCGTAGCCCGTGCAGCGGCAGAGATTGCCCGAAATCGCCTCGACGATGTGCTCGCGCGTCGGGGTGTGCGTGTGCTGCAGCAGCGCGTGTGCGGCGAGAATCATGCCCGGGGTGCAGTAGCCGCACTGCAGGCCGTGGGTCTCGCAGAACGCATCCTGGATCACGCCGAGTTCGCCCGGCGCGGGCGCGAGGCCCTCGATGGTCGTGATATCGTAGCCATCGGCCTGCACGGCAAACATCAGGCAGGAACGCACCGGCTCGCCATCCAGCAGGACCGTGCAGGCGCCGCAGACGCCGTGTTCGCAGCCGGCGTGGGCGCCGTTCAGCAGGAAATTCTCGCGCAACGTATCGAGCAGCGTCTTGCGCGGCTCGAGATCGGCGGCGCGGATGGCGCCGTTGATACGCAATTCGACTTTCATCGCGCGCCCGCGGGGGATTTGCCGGCCGCACTGTCGCGTGCTTGTTCGAGCGCGCGAACACAAAGCACGACGGCAACGCGGCGACGATAGGCAGCACTTGCATGCAGGTCGCTGCCCGGCTCCAGTTCGACCGCGACGGCGTTGACCGCGTCGGATAACAAGCCCGCATCCAGTTTCGTGCCCTTGAGCGACGACACATCGAGCCGCAGCGGCCTTTCGCCGACACCGCCGACGCCGAGCGCGACGTCGACGCAGCGGTCCTCGCCGTCGAGCGCGACCTGCGCCGCGGCGGCGACAAACGCAAAATCAGAGCGACGTGCGCTGATCTCGAAGAAACCGACGCCAGTCCGCTGCTGCGGCCACACCGGAAACCGGATTGCGCGGACGCATTCGCCCTGCCCGATTGCGGTCAGCATAGCTCCCATGAAGAAGTCATCGGCGGGCACCGATCGCTCGCCTTGCGTGGTCGCCACCTCGATGCCGGCGCCGAGCGTCACCGCCACCAATGGTATTTCCGCCGACGGATCGGCGTTGGCGATCGAGCCGCCGATGGTGCCGCGATTGCGCGTCGGCGGATGGCCGACCCAGGGCAGCACCCGCGCCAGCATCGGCACCGAGGCCCGGATGACCGGATCGCGCTCGGCCTGCGCCTGACGCGTGGCCGCGCCGACAATCACGGCGCCCGGCTCCTCGCGGATTCCCGCAAGTTCCGGCAGCCGCAGGATGTCGATCAGCTTCGCCGGGCGCGCCAGCCGCATCGCCAGCATCGGCACCAGCGTTTGCCCGCCAGCGATCACCCGCGCATCCTCGTCACCGGCCAGCAAGGCACATACCTCGGCGAGCGAAGCCGGCCTGACGTAATCGAAGGGTGCGGGTTTCACTGTGCGGCGTTTCCGATTTTTTCGATGGCTCAAAACCCGCCGTCTTGCCTGAACGATAGAAGCCCCGGCTGGAAATTGTCAAACACAACTAAAGTAATCAGGTCAGCTATATTTGCCGGGCTGCATCAATCGCTCCAAGGGCGTATGAAGGCGGCACGAAACGCGGGAGAAAACGATGTCGCGAATAACAACGGCGCTGCTCGCGGCGGTCTGGCTGACGCTTGCGACCGGCGTTGAAGCCCAGGAATGGCCGACGCGGCCTCTCACCATGATCAATCCGTTCGCGGCCGGCGGTCCGAACGACGTGCTGGCGCGGCTGTTCGCACAACGGTTGGGCGAGGTTCTCGGTCAGCCCGTCGTGCTGGAGAATATCGGCGGCGCCGGCGGCATGAACGGCGCCGACCGGGTCGCAAAGGCTGTACCCGACGGTTACACCTTCCTTTTGGGAACGGTCGGCACGCAGGCGCAGAACCAGACGCTGTTCAGGAAGCCCGCCTACAATTCGACGACGGATTTCGCAGCCGTTGCGCTGATGGTCGAAGCGCCGCTGGTGCTGATCGCGCGCAAGGACCTTCCCGTCGAGGGCATGAAGGAATTCGTCGCCTACGCCAAGGCCAACAAGGACAAGATGCAATTCGCTTCCGCCGGCACGGGATCGGCGATCCACCTCGGCTGCGCGCTGGTGAACATGGTTGCCGGCCTCGACATCGTCCACGTTCCCTATCGCGGCGCAAACCCCGCGATGCAGGACCTGATGAGCGGACGTGTCGATTATCTGTGCGACATCATCACCACCGCCAAGGCCCAGATCGATGGCGGGACGGTCAAACCGATCGCCATTTTGACCAAAGCGCGGTCTCCGGTGTTGCCGAACGTGCCGACCGCGATCGAACAAGGTTTTGATGTCGAAGCCTACACCTGGAACGCGTTCTTCCTGCCGAAAAACACGCCCGATGCGATCGTGCAAAAACTGAACCGGGCGACGGTCGAAGCGATGAAGACTCCGGCGGTGCGCGAAAAGCTCGAAAGCGCCGGTCTCGTGTTCGTCTCGGACGACCGCACCACGCCGGACTATCTCGCGCAATTCGTGCAAAGCGAGATCGCCAAATGGGCGGTGCCGATCAAGGCCAGCGGCGTCAGCGTCGATTGACACGGTTCAGGTTCCAACCCGAAGCGAGGCACGCTGCTTGCGCAGATAAGCAATGACCGAGAGCGCGGTGATGCGGCCCGTTTTCGGATTTTCCGACGGGATGTTCTCGATCAACATCGAAAAACGCGCGGAGTCGGATTCGACCTCGACGCGATGCACGTTGCGCGTCACGGTCGGATCGGCCCAGATTTCCAGCATGGTCCGGTCGGGCCCGATCCCGGCCAGCGACAATGCTACGGCAACGTTCAGGTTGGCCGGGAATCCTTTTGCGGCCTCGCGCGCGGTGCCGTCGAATATCTTCAGCGGTTCGGTAATGCGTTCGATGTCGATGTTGTTCTCGACGATGTAAGGCGCGCCGGCGAGCCCCTGGATCGGTTTTCGCGTCACCATCCGCACCGAATGGATGGTGCCGACCGCGGCCGCGGTCACCGCGTCGAGGCCAATCAGCGCGCCGGTGGGCACCACGATCTGGCCGCCATGCTGTTTCGCAAGCTCAAGCAGGTCGTCGTTGTCGAGCAGCGCGCCTGCGCTGAGAACGATGGCGGCCTTGCCGCTTGCTACAAACGGCGCAACGATGGATCGCAGAAGTTTTGCCGGTGCGCATTCGATCACAATGTCCGCGGCATCGGCGAGCGCTTCGATCGGCAGGAGCGCCGGCGGTCTCGTCAGCCCGGCAAGCCAGCCGCGGTGTTTGTCGGGATTTTGCGCCGACACCGCGGCAAGCGCCAGGCCATCGATGCCCCGGTCCAGCGCTTCCGCCACCCTTCTTCCGATCGGTCCTAATCCTGCAATTGCAACGCGCGCGGGAGCTCGTGAGTTTTTCGATGAATTTGCCATTGATCGGCCTCTCCCTAGCCTTGCGGCAGCGTGGTCGAAACAATCGTCATCACCCCGATCGCGATGGTGATCGCGCCGACCGCGCCCTGCAGGCCGCGATTGACGGAGGTCAGCCAGCGCGCGGAGGCCGCGAGCGGCACCGCGATGACGACGGACAAGGCTCCCATTCCGAGCATCGAGCCGATGCCGAACAGCAGTACGTAGAAGATTCCGGTGACGGGATTTGCGACCTGCGATACCGCGAGCACAAGAAGCGCGGCCGAGCCGGCCATGCCATGCATCAATCCTACCAGCAGCGAACGCCAGCGAAAGCTGTGGCCGTGCTGATGCGCGCTGTTCTGGTGCGGGGTGGTTTCATGGACATGGCTGTGAACATGGATGTGCTGCGTGCCGTCGCCGTGGCTGTGCGCATGGAAATGCACGCGGTCGCGCCACAATCGCCACAACACGTGCGCGCCGAGGCCGACCAGCATGATGCCGACCGCGGTTTCCAGCGGACGCGCGAGATCGTCGGGGATCGCGTGGCCGAGCAGGATGGCAGCGCCTGCGAAGGCGGACAGCGTCAGCGTGTGGCCGAGTCCCCAGGTCAGGCCGTGCCTGACGATATCGCCGATGTCGCTGCGGCGCGCGGCGATGCTGGACACCGCCGCGATATGGTCGGCTTCCAGCGCATGCTGCATTCCCAACAGAAAGCCGAGCCCCAGAATTCCGAACATGCGTTTCCTTTTATCCGGCGCCGACTTTATAGCTGCCCAGCCAGAGCGAGTCGAACCGCCGGCAACATCTGCAATAGCGGGGACCATCTCCCGTCATGGCCGGGCTTGACCCGCGTATGACGCAGTGCTTGTGGTGTGCCGGCGCATTTCCCATCGCTCCTTCCTCCGAGGCAAGCGTCATCGCTGCCCGCAAATCGCTTCACGTGAATGGGGGGTTCAGTGGACCTCTCTCTCGAAAAAGAGAGGGAGGCGGAACGCCGAAAGGCGCACCTTAACAGGGCCGCGGCATGCTTCCCGGATCGCCGGGAAACAGAGGCACACGGCAACGCCTCTCGGCGCTCCACCGCGGCGACTTCTTCGACCCTGGGACCGGTTCTTCCGAGCGCGGGCACGAGCTTGAGGCCCGTCATCCAGGCAGGTTTCCCCGCCCTTCGCCCGTCTCGTCCAGCCATCGAAGGCAGCGCCCCGTAGTGGGCACGGACGGTTACCCAAGGCCCCCCGGGTGCGCGGGGCACGACCCCCACGCCCGCAGGCGCCGCATCCCACCCCGCGCCACGAAGCGTCCTAGGTAACGCCCCTCAGTGGGATGAGATACCTAGGAATTTAGATGATGGGAGGGAATGCGTCAAGCGGGGGAAAGATTAAATTTTTGGGGCTAAATAGTGCGCGGATTTCGGGGATTACCCCGTCATTCCGTTTCCCAACCGCCACCGGCAGTCCTATGTTGAGAGCGATTCGAGACCGTTAGGAACAACATGAGCAACGCCGGTAATTTCCGCTGGACAAATAAGTCCGTACTGGAGTTTGCCAAAGGCGAAGACCCAATTGTTGCGATCGAGCGGGAGGCCCGCGATCTAGTCCTCCGTGCTCGCGATCAAGGTTGGCGTGGCCCTCCCTTCAATCCAATCTTTATTGCGGACCTTAAAAAGATTCCGGTCACGGCAAATGCGAGTGTGGCAGACGCCTGCATTGTTTCAATCGGGGGGAAATTGGAAATCCAATTTAATCCGACTCAAGTTCGTGAACGTGTGCGTTTTTCTATCGCTCACGAAATCGCACATTCATTATTCGCGGACGTTGCGAACGAGGTGCGGAACAGAGGCGGCAACAAAGTTCTAAAAGACGACTGGCAACTCGAGGTACTTTGTAATCTGGCGGCTTCGGAGTTCGTGATGCCAATAGGAAGTATTTCAGCGCGCGAAAAGCTGGTTTCCTTGGAAGAACTAATGATTGAACGTCGAAAGTTTGATGTCTCCGCAGAAGCGTTTCTAATCCGCGTGACAAAAATAGCCAATGAATCTGTTGTAATGTTTTGCGCTTCTTCTGATTCGGAGAAGTCTGGAGAGAACACGTACCGAGTGGATTATTCCGTTGCATCCGCGTCGGCCCCGCATATGCCGATTACTGGCTTTCGAATTCCTAAAGACAGCATAGTCAATTCCTGCGCTGCCATTGGATTTACAAATCGCGGTACCGAAAAATGGCTCGACGACAAGAAAGCAACAATCGAATGCGTTGGAATTCCCGGCTACCCGGGATCTAGTTCTCCGCGTGTTGCCGGACTCATGCGGTTCGCCAAACTGGAAACAACAAGCGCAAAGGTAAACTTCGTTCACGGTGATGTACTGAAAGCGCGAGGCCACGAGACAAAAGTTGTATGCCAGCTCGTCAATGATCAGGCTCGCTTTTGGGGTGGCGGCGTAGCCCGAAGCGCAGCCAAAGCCTTCCCGAGTGCTCAGCGTGAGTTTTCAAACTGGATAGTCTCTGTACCGAAAAATAAGCGGCTTGGAGATGTGCATTTTGCGCAAGCTCAAGAAAATATGTTCATCGCCAGTCTAGTTGGCCAAGAAGGTTTTGGGCCATCATCGACACCGAGAATTCGATATGCCGCGTTAGAAAAGTGCTTAGAAAAAATATCCACCTTCGCATCGTCAAAATCAGCGAGTGTTCATATGCCTCGCCTTGGATCAGGCGAATCCGGCGGGTCGTGGGATACGGTGCAGGAGATGGTTCAAGGCGCCCTGATCGCCGGCGGAATCCCCGTCACAGTATATGACTTACCCCCGAAACGATTACCGAACCCTCCGGGGCTGTTTGATTGAAAATCAGTGACGACACTCTCCGAGTTGTAATTTTATCTGGCCCAATTTGCGCCGGTAAATCTACTGTAGTAGAAAACCTTCGCGATCACTATGAAGCACGCGTAGTCAAGACACGCGACCTAATCAAGCATCAACTTCCGCACGTAAAGGACGAGCGGGGGGCGCTTCAGCGTGCCGGCGAGAAGCTTGATCGGGCAGATGGAGGTGCATGGGTTAAGAACGCACTTGCTCGTTTCGTTGAGTCCGCCGATGTAGCGTCTACTCCACGCGGTTTGTTCGTGGTTGATTCCGTTCGGATTCGTGGGCAAGTCGATGCAATCCGCGAGGCTTTTGGCACCGCAGTACATCACATCCATCTAACTGCGTCAGAAGATGTACTAAGGAAGAGATATCTGCAACGCGGATCAAAGACTAAAGAATTTTCCGACTACGAGGCCGTCAGAAAGAGCCCTACCGAAAGAAGCGTCGAAAAGCTCGCGGCGCTAGCGGATATCGTTGTTGCTACCGATCGATGCTCGAAATCAGCGGTAGTTGTACGTGCGACCGCATTGTTGGGACTTTACTCTCGCAGCACCGCTGCTTGCGTTGACGTATTGGTAGGGGGCCAGTATGGGAGCGAAGGTAAAGGCAATATCGTAGGTCACATCGCCCCGGAGTATGATCTTCTTGTCCGAGTTGGAGGTCCAAACGCGGGGCACAAGGTTTTCGCTCAACCAAAGCCTGAGGCATATTTCCATTTGCCGTCCGGTTCTGGTCGTGCCCCAAAAGCAAAGCTTTTGCTCGGAGCCGGCGCTGTTATATACACGCCGAAGCTTCTAAATGAGATCGCGCAAAACCAAATCGAAGTCGGTCGTCTCTTTATCGACCCACAGGCGATGATTATTGAAGATGCCGATCGCGAAGAGGAACAATTATTGTTGAGCTCGATAAGTTCGACGGCTCAGGGAGTTGGCGCCGCCAGCGCGCGAAAAATCATGGGGCGAGGTGGACAACTTGCTACGCCAGTTCGTTTAGCAAAACACGTTAAAGAACTTCGTCCATATATTCGTGAAGCGCAGGAAATCCTTGAGCGAGCATTCGTGGACGGCGATCGCATTTTTTTAGAAGGAACCCAGGGAACATCCCTGAGCTTGCACCACGGCCAATACCCGTTCGTTACGTCGCGTGATACGACAGTTGCTGGATGCCTTGCGGATGCGGGGATAGCGACTACTCGCGTCAGGAAAATTATTCTTGTGTGTCGGACTTTCCCGATACGCGTGGGAGGCCCTTCAGGCCCCATGAAATTGAAAATAAGTTACAATGAGCTATCTAAACGATCCGGCATTCCTGTAAAGGAACTCAAGGCCACTGAAAGAACTACGACAACTAACCGGCAACGTCGATTGGCAGAATTCGATTGGGAGCAACTTCGACGTTCTGTTCTCTTGAATGGACCAACAGACATCGCACTAACGTTCGCGGACTATCTTAGTATCAAAAATCGAGAAGCGTTCCGTTTTGAGCAACTCACAAGTGATACTTTGCGTTTTATCGAAGAAGTTGAGCGAGTGTCGGGGAAGCCTGTGACTTTGATTTCGACGAACTTCAACTGGCGCAATGTAATCGATAGGCGGTCTTGGTGAATAAGGTAGAACTCGCAGAACTCGTTAAGGACTGCCCGACCCTTTACCACATGGCCGAGCTTGGGAGTTGGCCATCTATAAAAAGCCGCGGGCTGCTAAGTACCAGCGCCCTTCTAGATGTTTACTACGTGACCGGGGCCGCTCGACATTCTATTGAAGAAGAACGACGAAGCGATAGCGTTGTATTGAAACGCGCAAAATTTCCGCCGGCGGTTGTGCGTGATCAATTGCCAATGACGGATGAAGGATTGTTGCGTTGCTTGCCAAAACATATCACTCCGTCCGATTGGTATAAGCTACTTAATAAAAAGACATTTTTTTGGCTTACGAAAAATCGGTTGATACGTCTTCTTAACGCGGGAACGTATCGCGACAAGGCACATGATGTGCTTGAGGTTAGTACTCAAGGATTGTTGGACAATTATTTCAAAAAAATTTGGTTTTGCCCTATGAATAGCGGATGCACAAAGCCGATGCCACACCCGCGTGATGAGAAAACGTTTCTAAGAATACCCGATTATCCATATGCCGATTGGCGGTCTAAAAGGCCTCGCGGCGAGCGCGTTGTCGAATTCGCGATCGATCATGGAGTGCCCGATATTCGGAAGTACGTAAGACGCGTTGTAGAAATGAAGAGCGATAAAGAAATCCGCACGATCTATACCGCCTAGACCGCCCCCCTCACCTCTCCGCAAACGCCCGCTCCACCACGAACTGCCCCGGCTCGCCGTGGTTGCCCTCGACGAACCCCTTGCCCGCCAGCAGCGCGCGCGTATCGCTCACCAGCGCCGGGCTGCCGCAGATCATGATGCGGTCGTGTTCAGCCTCCAGCGGCGCGAGGCCGGCGTCGGTGAAGAGTTTGCCTGACGTGATGAGATCGGTGATGCGGCCGCGGTTGCGGAAGGGGTCGCGGGTGACGGTGGGATAGTAGATCAGCTGCTCGCGCACGAGGTCGCCGATCAGTTCGTCGTTCGGCAGTTTTTCGGTGATCATCTCGCCATAGGCGAGCTCGGCGACGCGGCGGCAGCCGTGCAGCAGCACCACTTTCTCGAAGCGCGCGTAGGTTTCCGGATCCTTGATCACGCTGAGGAAGGGTGCGAGGCCGGTGCCGGTGCCGATCAGGTACAGGTTGCGGCCGTCTTCGAGATTGTCGATCACCAGCGTGCCGGTGGCCTTGCGGCTGACGATGATCGCGTCGCCGGTTTTCAGATGCTGGAGCCGCGAGGTCAGCGGTCCATCAGGCACCTTGATGGAAAAGAATTCCAGCCGGTCCTCGTAATTGGCGCTGGCGACGCTGTAGGCGCGCAGCAGCGGCCTGTCGCCGAGCTTGAGCCCGATCATGGTGAACTCGCCGTTGCGGAAACGGAACGACGGATCGCGGGTGGTGGTGAAGGAGAACAGCGTGTCGGTCCAGTGATGGACGCTGAGCACGCTTTCCTGGTTGAAGTTGCTCATCCTGGCGGGTCCTTTGCTGCGAAGCCGGGTCGCGTTACCTCTCCCCGCAGGGGAGAGGTCGAAGCCGGAGCGCAGCGCAGGCTTCGGGTGAGGGGTATCTCCGCGCGCTCCGGACTCGCGGACGGGCCCCTCACCCGGATTGCATCTGGCGATGCAATCCGACCTCTCCCCTGCGGGGAGAGGTGATCTGAGAGGATGGTTGAAATCATTTGTGTACATTCATTCGTATACGAATGAATAATCCAGCTTGATCCCCGCGTCAAGGCGCGGGCAAGATGCGCCCCACACGCGCGAAGGCATTGAGCAACAAGGACAAATCCATGGCCCACGACGCCCCGGTAGCGACCGGTCCGACAAAACTGGTGATCCGCAATATCGGGCTGCTGCTGTCGGGCATGATCGAGAAGCCGATCCTCGATGCCGACACCATCGTCGCCGAGAACGGCAGGATCACTGCGATCGGCCGGGCCAGGGACGTGAACGCGGAAGGCGCCACCACGCTCGTCGACGCCAACGGCACCACGGTGACGCCGGGGCTGATCGACAGCCACGTCCATCCCGTCGCCGGCGACTGGACGCCGCGGCAGAACCAGATCGGCTGGATCGACAGTTTTCTCAACGGCGGCGTCACCACCATGATCTCGGCCGGCGAGGTGCACATGCCCGGCCGGCCGCGCGACGTGGTCGGCGTCAAGGCGATGGCGATCTTCGCGCAGCGCGCGTTCGACAATTTCCGTCCCGGCGGCGTCAAGGTGATGGCCGGCGCGCCGGTGATCGAGCCCGGCATGGTCGAGCAGGATTTCAAGGAAATGGCCGATGCCGGCGTGCGATGGCTCGGCGAAGTCGGCTTGGGCGGCGTCAAGGATGGCCCCACCGCGCGAAAGATGGTGGCGTGGGCGCGGAAGTACGGCATGAACAGCACCATCCACACCGGCGGGCCGTCGATCCCCGGCTCCGGCCTGATCGACGCCGACGTGGTGCTGGAGGCGGATACTGATATCGTCGGCCACATCAATGGCGGCCACACCGCGCTGCCTGACGGCCAGATCCGCTGCATCTGCGAGGGCTGCAAGCGCGGGCTGGAGCTGGTGCACAACGGCAATGAGCGCGCGGCGCTCTATACGCTGCGGCTCGCGCGCGAGATGGGCGATCTGTCTCGTGTGATCCTCGGCACCGATGCGCCGGCCGGCTCCGGGGTGCAGCCGCTCGGCATTTTGCGCATGGTGTCGCTGCTGTCGTCGCTCGGCGAGGTAAGGGCCGAAATCGCGTTCTGCTTTGCCACCGGCAACACCGCGCGGATGCGCGCGCTGGATTGCGGCATGGTCGAGGTCGGACGATCAGCGGATTTCGTCATCATGGACAAGGCGCAGCATTCGGCGGGGAAGAACCTGCTCGACAGCGTGCAGCTCGGCGACCTGCCGGGCATCGGCATGACCATCATCGACGGCATCGTCCGCACCCAGCGCAGCCGCAACACGCCGCCGGCGACCAACGTGCCGGAGATCGTCGGGCATTGAGAAAGCACCGTCATTCCGGGCCCACGCCAAGAGGCGTGTCCCGGAACGACGGAGAAATGAGGAGCCACATGACCACGCCGCTCGATCCCGTCGTCGCAGAGATCATTCCGCTGCTGCCGCTGCGCGATCCCGCCACCATGACGCCGCAAAGCGCGCGCGATGCGTTGCGCGCGCTCGCCGCCTCCCGCGCCGCCGTGCCGCCGCCGCCCGTTGCGAGCGCAGTCGATATCGAAGTAAAGGGTGCGGCAGGAAAGCTCGCCGCGCGGGTTTATCGCGTGTCGGAGGGACAGGCGCCGACCGTGGTGTTCTTCCATGGCGGCGGCTGGGTCGCCGGCGATCTGGAAACCCACGACCGGCAGGCGCGGCTGCTGGCGATCGAGACCGGATCGGTCGTGGTCTCCGTCGACTACCGGCGCCCGCCGGAGACGCGCTTCCCCGGCGCGTTCGAGGACGGCTTTGCCGCGCTGCGCGACGTGATCGCGCGCATCGGCGAATTCGGCGCCGACAGCACGCGCGTCGGGGTCGCCGGCGACAGCGCCGGCGGCAATCTCGCGGCGGCTGTGGCGATCGCCTGCCGCGACGCGGACTACGAACTCGCCGCACAGCTCCTGGTCTATCCAGTCACCGATGTCGCCGGAAACTATGCGGATGCGAGCGAGAACGCGCGCTATCCGTCGCGGGCGGAAAACGCCGAAGGCTATTTCCTGTCGCGCGCGGTGATGCAATGGTTCGCCGGACATTACCTTGCCGACGCGAAACACGGCACCGACTGGCGCGTTTCGCCGCTGCGCGCGCAAAGTCTTGCCGGCCTGGCGCCCGCGGTGGTCTGCACCGCGTGGTTCGATCCGCTACGCGACGAAGGCAAGGCCTATGCCGATGCGCTTGCCGCAGCCGGCGTGCCGACGAAATATCATGATGGCCTCGGCATGATCCACGGCTATTTCGGCCTCGGCGAAGCCTCGCAGACCGCGCGGCAGGAAGCGCAACGCGCGCGTGCGGATTTCAAGGCGATGCTTCAGGCATGAAGTTTGCCTGTTGATTGGCCGGTGAACTGTCCCAAGGAGACGCCGGTGAGCGCCATTCCCGTGATCGACGTCGCGCCGTTGCTGAACGGATCGACGGAATGCGCACATGCTGTCGCAAAGCAGCTCGGGACTGCCTGCCGCGACGTCGGCTTCTTCTACGTTTCGGGGCACGGCGTCCCGCCGGACCTGGTGGCGCGCGTGTTCGAAACCTCGGCGGCGTTCTTCGCCGCGCCGGCGCAGGTCCGCGAAGCCGCGTCGTTCAGCGGACCCGGCGACAACCGCGGCTATATCAAACTCGGCGGCGAGAGGCTCGATCCGGGCAAGCCGGCCGACGTCAAGGAAGCGTTCAATATCGGGCTCGAACTTGCGCCCGACGATCCGGAGCTGCTGGCCCGCGCGCCGTTTCGCGCCGCCAATCTGTGGCCGGAGATGCCGGGCTTTCGCGACACCATGCTCGACTATTTCGACCGGCTGTGGCGGCTGGGCCGCGAGCTGCATCGCGGCTTCGCGCTCGACCTTGGGCTTGCGCCGGATTTCTTCGAAGCAAAACTCGACAGGCCGAACGCCACGCTGCGCCTGCTGCATTATCCTCCGGCCGCGGCGCCGCTCGCCGAGGGGCAGCTCGGCGCGGGCGCGCATACCGACTACGGCAATGTCACGCTGCTCGCGACCGACGCCGTCGGCGGGTTGATGGTCCAGGATCGTTCAGGCCGCTGGCTCGACGCACCGGTGATGCCCGACGCTTTCATCTGCAACATCGGCGATTGCCTGATGCGATGGTCGAACGACGTCTATGTCTCGACGCCGCACAAGGTGATCAGCCCGCCGGACAGGGACCGCTATTCGGTCGCGTTCTTTCTCGATCCCAATCCCGATGCCATGGTGGCGTGCCTGCCGACCTGCACCAGCGACGCCCGGCCGGCGAAATATGCCCCGGTCACCGGCGCCGAGTTCCTGCGCTCGCGGCTGGAGCCGACCTATGCAGCGGCGAAGGGCTGAACGTCATTAGACGGCCTCGTGCCCCGGACGCAGCGCAGCGCGTAGCCCTTCGCGAAGCGGTGCGCTGCAGAGCCGGGGTCTTTGCTTGTGGATCGAAGAAACCGGGGCCCGGTTCTGCGAAGCAACGCTTCGCAAGAGCTACGCGCTGCATCGCGCCGGGACACGCCATCAATCCCGCTTGAAGCGGTAGTTGAACCGCTCGCCGTCGGCCGTGACCAGTCCCGCGGTCGGGGTCGGGAAATGGATCGGCAGAATGAGCGTGTCGGTTTCGGCCACCGAGGACAAGAACTTGCGGCGCGATACCGCGGCCTGCTTGCCGTCCCAGTCGACCCGCGGCGACCAGTCGGGCTCGCGGCACTGGATGATATGGTGCATCATGTCACCGGTCACCACCGCGCGCTGCCCGCGGGAGAAGATGTTGACGCAGCAATGGCAGGGCGAATGCCCCGGCGTCGGCGTCAGCGTGATGGTGTCGTCGAGCGCGTAATCGTCGTCCACCAGCAGCGCCTGTCCTGCCTCTACGATCGGCAGGCAGTTATCGCGAAACACCTTGCCGGGCGGATTGGCGCCGCGCGCGTATTCGGCTTCCCAGACCGCGTATTCCTTTTTGTGAAACACGTATTTCGCATTCGGGAAGGTCGGCACCCAGCGGCCGTCGCGCAGGATCGTGTTCCAGCCGGTGTGGTCGATGTGAAGATGAGTGCAGAACACGTAGTCGACCTGGTCGAAGCCAATCCCGAGCGCGAGAAATTCGTTGCGCCAGCGCTCCTTGCCGGGAAAATCGAACGGCGGCGGATGGCCTTTGTCCTCGCCGGTGCAGGTATCCACCAGGACGGTGTGATGCGGCGTGCGCACCACAAAGGTCTGGTAGGTGATGACCATCAGTCCGAGTGCGGCGTCGAACACCTCCGGCTCCATCGAGGGCAGATGACGGTTGAAGACCGCCTCGTCATAGGCCGGGAAGAAGTCCCGCGGCCGCCGCCACGGCCCTTCGCGCTCGATCACCGCGTCGATGGTGATGTCGCCGATCCGGAGCTGTTTCATTTTATCCCTCCCTTTTTCGTTCCCCGGACGCAGCGCAGCGCGTAGCACTTGCGGAGCGGTTCGCTGCTGAGCCGGGGTCCCGGTTACTTGCTGCTCGAGGAAACCGGGGTCCCGGTTCTGCGAGCAGCGCTTCGCGAAGAGCTGCGCGCTGCATCGCGCCCGGGACACGAGTCACCTTAGCTTGCTCAGCAGCGCCACCAGTATCTCCCGCTCTTTTGCATCCAGCGGCGCCAGCGTTTCCTTGGTGATCGCAAGCGCGTTCGGCGCGGCCTGCTCGGCCATTTGCTGGCCGGCGTGGGTAAGGCTGACCAGCAAACGGCGGCCATCTTCGGGGTCGGCGCTGGTTTCGGTCAGGCCGCGGGCGGTGAGGCGGTCGATCACGCCCTTGATGGTGGCGACGTCC
>Ga0210392_10000135_pt1 | contig 60157 bp, 43 predicted proteins | sample IncBWC30OmetaG_FD_161057 | JGI IMG/M metagenome (GOLD analysis project Ga0210392, IMG submission 161057) | Forest soil microbial communities from Barre Woods Harvard Forest LTER site, Petersham, Massachusetts, United States - Inc-BW-C-30-O ... | reverse complement strand
CCGGCCGCGCCGCAACAATTCTACATCCTGCAAACACCGTAACCGCCGGTAAAAAACTCGGATGTTGCCGCCGGGGGCGTTTTCATCCGGCGGCAATTTTTTATGAACCTGCGCCTGGCGCTCCTGATGATTTGTCTCGTGTCCGCGGGCTTCTGCTCCGCGCAGACGGCGCCCATCTTCAACGTCAGGAATTACGGTGCGGCGGGTGACGGCACCACCCTCGACAGCCCGGCCATCAATGCCGCCATCGCCGCCGCCGCCGCGGCGGGCGGCGGCATGGTGACGTTCCCCGCCGGAACTTACTTCTGCGGCTCGATCCACCCCACCAACAATCTCACGCTCTGCTTGAGCAATGGCGCCGTCATCACGGCCTCGAAGACGGACATTGACCCGGCCGAGACCAGCGCCTTTGCCGGTTACCAGGATTACGGTCACAGTTATTTTCACGACGCGCTCATCTGGGGCGAAAATCTGACGAACCTCACCTTTGCCGGGCCCGGCGAGATCAATGGCAATGGCAACCTGACGACGCAGACTCCCGCCGCCGGCCAGGGCGACAAGGCGCTGTGCCTGGTGCTGTGCAGCCATGTCGTCATCACCAACCTGACCATCACGCGCGGCGGGCATTTCGGGATCCTCGCCAACGGCTGCTCCAATCTGCTGGTGAGCGGCGCGCAGATTTTGGAAAGCTCCTCGCGCGACGGCTTCAACCTCATCAGCAGTTCGGATGTCATCATCACCAACTGCACCATCACCGGCAGCGACGATGCCATGGTCTTGAAAAGTGACTACGCGCTCGGCCTGAAGATCAACAGCCAGGACATCCACATCGTCAATTGCCAGATCCTCTCGACGGAGAACAACGCGCTGCAATTCGGTTCCGAGACCGTCGGCGATTTTCGCGATGTCACGTGGTCGAACATCGGCATCGGCGGCGCGGGCAAGGCCGGCATCGGCATCACCTCGCAGGACGGCTCGGTCATCGATGGCGTCACCTACGACAACATCACCATGACCAACTGCGCCTGCCCGGTCTTGCTGAAACTGGATTCGCGTACGACGGGTTCGCCCAATCCTTCCGTCGGCCGCATCCGCAACATCAGCCTGAACAACGTCACGGCCTATCACTCGACCCTGTTTGGCCGCACGAACACGGCCACGATTGACGGCTACAACACTGTTCCCATCGAAAACATCACGTTCAACAATGTGAACCTCTCGACCATTGGCGGCAACCCCGCCACGGCGGTCACGAACTATCCTGTCCAGAACGGCAACTGGACGCCGGATTCGATGGGCGTGCGCCCGTCGTTCGGCTGGTATGTGCGCTATGCCGGAAACATCAGCTTCACCAACTGCCAGGTTCATTTCGACAACAACGACGACCGGCCCGCAGTCGTCACGGATACGGTGACCAATATTTTGTTCAGCAACTTCAAGGCGGATGTCGGATCCAACAACACCAACTACGACCTGGATTTTTTGAACACGTCCGGTTACGGGGCGGTCAATGACGTCGCGACCGCCGCTGCCCCGTCGCCCGGCGCCACGTTGCGGGTCAACGCCGGCAACGCCACGCCCGCGCTGATTGTTTCGCCGCCGCATTTCAGCCCCGGCGACGGCACCTATTCCGCCGCGCAATCCGTGGCCATCGCCTCCGGCACGCCCGGGGCCGCCATCCGTTACACCATGGACGGCACCACGCCGACCCCCACGAACGGAACGCTTTATTCCGCGCCGGTCGCCATCAGCCAGGAGACCATTTTGCTGGCCGTCGCCTATGCGGATGGCATGACGAACAGCGCGGTGAACACGGCCATTTATAATTTCCCGGGCACGTCGCTCTCCCTCGCTTCGCCCCCGGTGACGCAAACCAATGTCACTTTTGCCTTCGAAGCCGAAAATTTGCCCTACACCACCAACGGCGCGGCCGCCGTTCTGCAAAATGATGCCAATACCAGCGGCGGCCACTGGCTCGCGCTGGAAGCCGCCGGCTTGGGGCCGTCCATCAGCTACACGGTGACAAACATTCCGGCCGGCACCTACGACATCCAGATGTCCTGGAAGGGCAACACCCAGCGCGGCATCATCACCTTCACGCTGGATGGGACGGTTTTGGGAAGCGATTTGGACCAGTATTCTGCGACGCAAGTTTATCCCGTGACCGACTATGGCATCGTCACCTTCACCAACAATGCCAACCGCGTCATCCGTCTCGCCGTGGTCGCTGCGAATAACGCGGCCACCGGTTATTGGATTTCCACCGACCGTTTTGTCTTCACCCAGCTTCAGCCGGGACTGCCGTCGTCCCCGCGCATCGGCACCGTCGGCCTGTCCGGTGGGAACCTTCAGTTCAGCGGCACGGCCGGCATTCCGCTGGCATCGTATTACGTGCTGGTGGCCACCAATCTCGCCCTCCCGCCGGCCGGCTGGACCGTGGTCGCGACCAATGCCTTTGACGCCGGTGGCAACTTCAACTTCACCGGCGTTGTGAATGCCGATGCGCCGAAACAATTCTACCGGCTGGAATGCCCGCTGCTGGAACTGCCGTAGTTTGATTTGGTCGGATTTACCCGGATTCGCCCGGATTCGCCGGCCTTTGGAGCGCCCGCCAGTGCGGCTCGCACCACCGCACCAGCAAGTTGGGCCTTGGCTATTTGGATTTTTAGTCATTCGTCATTAGGGCTTGGTCATTCCGCGGATGCGGCGGTTTAATTTGGTTTAATTTTTTCGTTTTCATTGGCCCTTTCGCAAATTTCAGATGGGTGGCCGTCCGCCAGCACCCTGACGTCCGCTGGTCTGGGCGGTCATTTTTATTTTTTAAAAAGTGTTGGGAAACCTTGGGAAACTTTGGGAAAGCTTGTGAATCTTTGGGAATTGACGCCAGAGTCCGTCCCAATGCAGTGGTGGGGCGAGCGTCCCCGCGAGCCACTTCCCCCCGTTGCCCAGCCCTTGGAACGCCAAACCCTATGCTGGCCGTACGCCAGTTGCCAGTGCGGCTCGCACCTTTTAAAAAATTCTAGGGTCCAACCAAGCCCAACGTGGCCCAACGAACCTTGGTTCCCGGTTGCAGGCGACGACGTGAGGAGACTCTGGCCTGCCCCGGAACGCCCGCCCGTGCGGGACCTTTGCCGTTCGGAGCGCGGGCGGCTCGCCCGCAAGTTCTTATTGGGCACCGTTCCCGGCCGGCGCCCGCTCTTGCCTTGCTGCGTAAGCTTCATGATTTTAATTTTTTTGGTCGGATTAGGTCGGATTTACCCGGATAAACGGTCTCCAGACCCGGGACCCGTCCCGTTTCGTCATTGGTGGCCGTACGCTAGTACATTCGTCATTCATGGTGGCAGTACGCTAGTACCATTAGGTTTTAGGCATTAGTCATTTCCCATCGTCTGTCGGCCCGTCCGGCTTGATGGCCGACTGCCAAGCCCCCGTACGCAAGCACCTGTTTTCATAATTTTTTTAAAAAGAAGGTGTAAATCGGTGCCAAGTGGTGCCAACCGGTGCCAACCGGTGCCAACGGGTATAAACCGGTGTGGCTGGGCGAACCCGCGGGCGACTGACGGTTTTCAGAAATGGGCGGCGGCTGTGTCCCGCAACTGCGGGACCAGCCGCAGCGTGTCGCCTGCCACTCGCGCCTCCGAAACCAACCACGCCATCCGCCAACCTTGGCTGTTTGGAGCTTGGATCCCGCTCTGCGGGACTGGTGCTTGGAGGTTGGACGCTTGGAGCTTTTGCCCCCACCCCTCCTGAATCCTGAACACGACCCAGCCTCAGGACCTTGGCGTCCTTGGCGACTTGGCGGTTCAATTCGCGTCTCATGCTCCCGATTAAATCACACCTGTTTGAAAGTTGAATTTCTCCCGGGAATGTAGAATGCAGATTTATGCCATTTATTTTCATTTTTCGGGAGTGGGAACGCCCTCTGATCCAAAAATTTAAAAACGCTTTCGCTAATGGTTTAAAATGAATAATTTGCAAATGATGATCCGGGTCAAAAATTGCGCAAAAATGCAAAAACATTGGCATTTTGAAAGGCTGTCATCAATCCATCCTCGCCCTTCGTCGATCTGCCACTCCATCTGACAACTCCAACGGAGTTGCAGCACTCAGCCCAAGGTTGCGACGAAGGAGCTACCCTGGGTACCTGCCCAAAAAATCTCCTCTCTTTTGTCCGCCACCCGCCGGAGGGTGGCGGACAAAAGAGCCCCAGCGGTTCCCGTCTCGACATCCCCAAACCTCAGACCTATGCTCGCCCGATGACTGCGCCATGGCCTGACCCGGCGCTGAGTTTGGGTCTAGCAGCAACGAAGCGTTATGCAAAACCTCGCGTCATATTTAATGCAGAAATTCCCGGAAGGTGTGAGCGATACCGATGCCCGGCAGTTATGCTGGTGGCTTTATAGCAGGAGTTATGGCTTGCCGCAGATTTATCAACCCCAGCTTACAATGGACGGTTTGGCAGACACATTTGCAGGGCTTGCCAGCGCGGGTTGGGTTCACGCGGGCGTTGGTCCGGCACCAAAATCGGACCGGGACCATTGGCATGAGGTGATTTTTTACATGTTCACGGATCCCCATCTCATTGACGGGGCGCGCTGGACGGAGTTAGATCTGCTCATGGGATTTGAGCGTGAGAAACCAGCCGCCTCTTAACTAGCTTGAAACATAAAATGTTTATATTCAATTAGTTATGAATTGCCAGCTTCTTTCGTCATTGCCCCCATCGGATGGGGTTGGTGTGCTAACCAGTCACCGTCGCCAACCGCCAGAGCCGCTGACCGTTTCGCTATCGCGGTTCACGTCACGAGTCGGCGGTGGCGCAGCTTTCTACGTCTAGGCATCATCACCATGAACTTTCTTACCATCTCTGCTTTGCTTTTTTTGGTCGCAGGATGCGTGACGCATAGTGATCCTCCGACACTGGCTACGGCCAGCGGAAGCATCGAGATTCGCGGTGAGGTTGTCCATCCGGGGCACTACCCATACAGGATTGGGATGAAAGTAACGGATTTGGTTAGTGATGCCGGAGGGCCCACTGATTTTAGTTCTGGAATCACAGTGGTCCGCAGCGGCACGAACCTCGTTAATGTCTATTACGGCAGCCCCAAGAGCACGCTCAAATCTGGATACATGAAAACGCCACTGCAAGCTGATGATTTGGTAAAGATCCAGCCGATGTATTAAAATCAAAAGAGAATGACCACATCGCATAACCATGCGCTGCAGCGAACCCGGCGGGAGTATCGCGGTTGCCATCGTTGTGTCCCGTGCGCCGGGTCGCTTAGCTTGGGTCGTTGGCTTGCGCGTTTATGGACATCGCCACCATCATTGATTGTAACATCATCGCCGCCGGCGTTCTTTTCGGATTCGCCCCTTTTGACCGGCAGCGCGTCCGCGCCGGTTGGGCAAAGCTGGCCTTTGGCCTTATCGCACCCATCTGGATTGCGGTCGGCGCGTTCCGGCTCGCCTCGGACATGGCTTGCTTCCAATTGGGTGACGATGCTTTCAACCGGCTCAACAGCTACGTTAGCAGCGCCGGCGGCCTGGTTATCGGCGTCGTGCTGGCGCTGGTTTTGTCCGGACAGTTCAGGGGCACGAAGCGCGTCGCTGAGCCCGGGTCGTCCGGTGACACCCGGAGCCTGATGTGGATCAGCATACTGGTTTGTATCGTGACCATCGCGACGGCAGTCATGGTATTTCATGGTTGCCGGCGGGCCTTGGCAGCGGGCGCAGTTTCTTTTGCCGGTTCCGGCGTGGCGCTGGTTCCCGGCGCTGACTGGGAACGGACGGATGCTCCCGATGGCCGGCAGATCGTCTGCCCGCCGATTCTCATCGGTCAGGGACCCTTTGATGGCGGCATGATCAAGGTTTATGCGACCTCACTGGGAGCCGATGCCCAGTCCGGAATCGCGCTTTTTCGGTCGAAGGCGGCGGCCATGCCGGGCGTGTCGCCGGATTCTTTCCAGCAGGAAGATTTCATCGCGGACAGCGGCGTCCGGGGCATTCGTTTTTCCTACGAGAGTTCAGACACAAAGAATGGAGTGGCCACCAGGCTCCGGACACACACCTATCTTTTCCCGAACCAGCAGGGGCATTGCGTTGCCATTTTATACATCACGTTTGCCGACGCAGATTCAGACGCGGTGCACCAGATGATTCTCAAGACCTTGATTTTGGAGTGACGTCGCCTGGACCACTTCACCTCGTTATGGTTGACCTACGAAGACGAACACCACCGAAGAAGCTTAAAGAGATTCTTGCCATCCCCGGTACTTCCAAATTTTTGGACGGGTTGACGGATCTCGCCATCCCGCCGGGCACAAATTTTCATCCACCGCCCGGGAGACGGCACGAGTTGCGGCAGATGATTTCGACGTTGAGCGGCCTTGCTCTCTACGCCGGGAATGATGGCATTGGGAAGTGGTTGATCGAGGATGGGCAGGCGCATTGGTTTTCCAAGGCACGGGTCTGGCTCAAGCGCATCGGAGCGACGAGGGCACGGGCGTATCTGGATGAAGCCGCTGCAGCATTTCCACACGGTCGCATTCCGAAGGATGATGGTAAGCGAGCCGACTTGATTCTGGAGTCTGGCGAAGTCGGGGCCGGGCTCCATGAGATAGATCGCACCTACAAAGATGCGCTTGACGAGATGGTGGAGCGTTTGCGGATTCATATTCAGCAGAACTTCGAGTTGTTCAGAAAGGAGCTTGAGGATGAAGAGAATCGCGTCGTCTAACCCTGCGCCGCGGCAGCGAACCCGGCATCCGCTGGGCGGTGCAGCGTGGTTGTTGTTCCATCGGCGGGAGCGTTTTTGGTCGGGCCCGCGAGATCCCGATGCCGCATATCGGGATTGTAATCTACGCGTCCCCGCCTGTCGCGACGTAGCGCTGGGCGTAGGCGGATGCACCGTGTCGCTGAGTTTCCGTCGTTAAGCCGTGTTACGCATGAGTGATCCCGAAAATTTGGTCATATTCCCGATGCCGAGTTTGCTCGCGACCTTGATAGATCGCGAGCGGGCCAAGGGCAGCGCGTTGACCGGGGCGGAAGTGATTGAGATCCGGGATGGTTGTCCTTCGGTGGCGGTTCCGGTTGATGTCGTGCCCAAGATTGAGGAAGCGCGGGGTTACAAGGATATTGATCCGGAGAGATGTTGGGAAGAGTGGCAGAAAGCACGAAAAGGACTCATTGAATGTGGAACTCTCAAAGCCTGCCCCGCCGCCTAATGGGTGACTCCTTTATGCTATTGGCGTAACCGCATTGCCTGCCCGGCCGTCTACCGCTGCACTCATGAAGCAGACTCATTGCTCGAAACCCGGACGCTTCGTGTCGTTGTGCGGCTGGGACGGCTCATTCAGCGGAACCGCCCGGTTATTCCTGCCAAGCGCGTGGCAAAAAACCGTTCTCACGGCCCTCGTGCTCGTTTCCTCCGCCATCATCGGCATGGCTTCCGGGGCCACGAACGGTGTCCCGGCCGCGATGAAACTTTCCCGGACCGTCGGGCTGGACATTGTCAGCAACACCGTCAACGCCGACAAATCCGTCAGCCTGACGTTCAAGTGGAACGAAAAAGGCACCAGGATGGAACGCACGGTCGTGGTCAACGACAGCACCATCGTCGTCCACAACGGCAAGCTTAGGAAGTTCTCCGAACTGACGGCCCAAGAGTTGCGCGCCAAGGCGGTGGCAACGGTGGGGGCGGACGGCGTCACCACCATTCTCCTCCGCTTCGGCAAGAATCCGTTGCCGAAGGAAGGGTTGTCGCCCGCGCAATCGGCCATGTTGGCTTCTTTGGCCCCGCCCGCCACGGCCGCGTCTGACGCCGCCCTGGACAAGCGCGTCGCCGCCCTCGTCGCCGCCCTCGGATTGCCGGATGCGGCCAAACAGGAGCGGGTACGGGCGGTGCTCGCCACCAACCTCCGGGCCGTGCGCGATGCGCACAACGCCGGGCTTCAACTTGATCCCTCCATTCACAAAAACCTCATCGCCGGCCTGCAGGCCGACCTGACCCCGGAGCAGGTTGATTCGGTCAAAGACGGGCTCACCGCCAACAAACTGCCGGCCACCTTCAAGGTCTATCACCAGATTCTCCCCAAGCTGACGCCGGATGACGACCGCGTGATCCTTGACCAGCTGGCGCAGGCCCGCGAAGACAGCCTCGATGTCAAAAACGCGGATGAAATGGCCCCCATCTTTAAAAAGCATAAGACGGAAATTGAAAAATATCTGAAGAGCCACGGCTATGATTGGGAAAAAGCCTACAAGGCATTTGTGGACGGTCAGAAAGCCGGTGCCGCCAAACCCGAAGCCGGCCCGGTCCCCGCTTCAAAATAATAATTCACGGGCATGAATGCTCGGCGATCTTACTGGGCAATGACCGCCATCGCGTAAATTTTCGTGGCCGGAATCGTAAAAGTCACATGATCCGCCTCCTCTTTGAATTCCAAAGGCAAAGTCTGGTTCCGATCCGGCGAGAGACAACTGACCGATTTGACCGGCCCGGAAAATTCTTTGCGCACGGTCACGGAAACCGGCGCGAGCGGGTTGTGGCGGTCAAAGTTGACCAGGTGAACGATGGTTTCGCGGCTGGCGGGGCGGGTGAGCAGATCCATCACCGTGGTCAGCGGTGCATCCATTTCCAGGGAAAGCCCCTGCGGCAGACCCGCCACCACGGCCTGGTCGATCGCCTCATGATTTTTGGGCAGCAGCCATTGCGCTGGCGACATGCGGGTGATGCGCTGGGCGGTGGCACCCGGCTCGGCATTTTCCTCGACCGCCGCCGCTTTGCCCGCAGGTGAATCCGCGCGGATAATTTCCGGGAGATAAACAATCCGGCCCTTGCCCTCTGTGCGTGCCGGGAGCAGCGGGTTGACACGACGGCGTTCGCGCCACTGATTGTATTGCGCGGTGTTGCCGGTCAGCAGCAAGGTTCCGCCGGCGCGGACAAATTTAAGCAGTTGCTGCACCTGCGCGTCCCCCACGCATTCCTGGCCGGGCAGGATGATTTCCTGATAGCGGCTGATCTGCTCCATGTCCTCATCAAACAAAATATCGAAGGGAACTTTATGCTGGATCAGCACCTGTTCCATCAATGTCGTGGGCACGTAGGTGTCATTGATGCTGTAAGCCATGGAGGGCCACGTGTGTAAAACCGCCACGTCCGCCACGCTCTCCGTGCCCCGGAAATAACGGTCCAGATATTCGCGATAAAACTCGAGCATCGGCGTGGACACGTGCGTGGTGAAGGGGACGCCGGGGCTGCCCGTCACGGGGGTTTCGTAATCAAACGCCATGTCCAGCGCACACAGGAGATCATCCTGCAGCGGCGCCTCACAACTGGCCTTTAACCGCCGTGCGACCTTGTAGGAACGGATTTGGGAAACCAGCGCCCCGGTATGGGCATCGATCCGCGCATCATAACCGCCCGTGTCGAAGGACATCACATCGATCCGGTTGGCGTACAACGGATGATAGACCGCGTTGGCCCAGTAACGGTTGTAGCTGTAAACGCCCTTGATGTTGTACAACACGGAGACGTTTGGATTCAGGCTTTTGACGTAGTCATAAAGATCATTGGCATAATGCCCGAGTGATTCACAACGGAACCGCACCCATTCCTGCAAGACCGGCTCGTTGAGCGCGCCGATGCCGTCCGGCTGGGTCGGTGAATCCCATTCAGTGGGCACGATCCAGTCGACATCCGGCAGGCCGAACCGGCGCCGGACCGACTCGGGGGTCGGGTAGCGTTGCCGCAGAAAATCGTGAAACGCCGCAAGGCAGCGCGGGCAGCGGCAGGATTCCGGTTCCGGCTGCAGCATGATGTTGTCGAACGAGATTTGATCGGCGTGGACCTCCTCGACGGCGTATTTGAGGATTGTTTTCAGGTAATCGCGGTAAGCCGGTTCGTTGGGACAGGCATAATGCCGGAAGGTCTGGCTGCCATAGGGCACCCATTGATTGTGCTGGTCGCGCTGCTCCCAATTCTTCGCCTCCGGCAGCTCGTGATAGAGGGTTTCGGTGAACATCGTCCCGCCCACGTAAAGATCCACCTTCATGCCGAGCCCGTGCATGATGGCCGCGGTGGTTTTGGCCTGCTCCATGTTCGCCTTTTCGTATTCCTTGCCGAAGCCCTTGTAAAAATAAATCCGGCCATAGCGGATGCCGGCGTCGGCCATGCGCTTCAGGTTCTCCGGTGTGCACATTTTCTGGTAGCTGTCCGGCTCGTCGTCAAAGTGGTCGCCGCGCCGGAGCAGAAAATCCAGCGGTTCATGCGTCAGCCACGTGATGCCCTGGTTCAGCTCGGTTTTCTGCTGTGCGCGGGTTTCCCAGCGGGTCGGTTGGTTGGATGCATCCTGCGCGCGTGCGGGATGGTTGAAGCTGAATAAAAGGAGCGCCGGGACAATTTTGAAAACCAGGACGCACGGTCTGAAAATATGGGTGTTCACGGATGACGCCACAGTAGCCCAGGCGGGGATTGAAACGCAATAGGGTTGCGCCGGATTGCGGAAGTGGAACATTTCCCTAAATGTTGCGGCGCGTTCCCGGCACCTGTGCATATCCGCATCCGCCGGCCTCAGTCCTCGCCCGCCCGTTTACTGGGCCCCCGTGCCTGCGTCGGCCGCCAGGTTGACCAGGTTCAGCGTAAAAATGTTCACAAAGTTATAACCTGCATCGCCGCCGCCGGGCCACGCCGTGTAGCGTTCGTTGTTCTTCAGGTGGCTCATGTTGCGCGTGGCGTCGTCCTCGCTGATTTGGAGGGTGTACTCTTCCCCGGCCACCAGGTCGGCTACCACGGGAGACGACAGGTCCCGGCGCTTCCAGTCGCCGGACTGCGGCATGACCAGGTAGCCCGAGTCGGTCGGCGCATCGGTTCCGCCCTTGCGCAAATCCAGCTTTTTTACCGCGCAGGTGATGCCGGTGTTCACCGGCCCGGCCCCGTTGGAAAATTCGGCGCGGATGGCATAGCGGCCGCTGAGCGACACGCTGAAGGGTTTTGTCACCAGCGTGTCCCCGGGCTTGCCCCAATTTTCAAAATGGTTGGACACCAGGTTGCCCCCCTGGTTGACCATGTTCGTGGCCGGGATGACCTGTTGTTGGCGGAAATTCAGGTAAGCCCGCGGCGGGGTCAGGTGCGAGGCGTTGCCGCTGACCGGGTCCACGGCTTCCACCACGTATTGCCGCACGCGTTCGTTAAAGTCACCTGATGCGGCATCCGCCCAGTTCGTCTCCCGGATTCCCTTCGCGTAAAGCGCGCCGTCGCGATAGATGTTGAATACGACGTTGGCGGCGTCGCTGTGCTGGAAGTGCAGAACCAGTTTGCCGTCTCCCGCCATGATGCCGCCGTGCCGCGTCTCGTCCCATACCGGTTGCGCCGGGCCGAACCGCGCCCGTTCATTGTTCACCTCGGCCAGCCGCAATGCCGCGGCCTTCCCCGCCGTTTCCGGCGCCGCGAGGTAGACATCCCACAGGTTGGAACTGAGCAGCGATGACGGCGGCACAAAACCCTCGCCCGCGCCCTGCCCGTTGATTTCCACCCGGCTCACCTGGCAAACGCCGGCTTTGAAGGAATCTTTGGGCGGCAGATGGACCCGCACCTGGATGGCCGCACCGCAATAGTTGAATTGATCAAGTTCGATCATGTCACTGTCCCCAAAAGTTTCATTGCGCAGCTTGGCCGTGACAAACGGTTCAAAACGGATGCCGTCCCACGATGTCTCCAGGCCAAAGACCACATCCTGGACCATCGCGAGGTAGCCGGCCACCGACCACAGTTGGCGGCGCGAATTGATGACCGGCCCGTTCAGAGCCTGTCCCTTCACCTCCGGTTTTCCGGAAACAAAATCGAAGTTTTCCATGTTGGACAGGTTGAAAGCCGCCTCGCGCTCCAGTGATTGGACGCCTTGGTCCACGGCCTCCGTGTTGCCGGCCTGGCGGGCGGCCTTCGTCCAGTACGCGGTCACAAACGGCCAGATGGCCTGGTTGTGATAGATCGGCACCGTCCGCTCCTGCGGCCACACCACGGAGGGTCCGTGCGGGCCCACCGGATAGCTCCGCAGGATCGATTCCGTCCGGGCCTGGTTGGCGACCCCGCACAGGATGGCCAGCGATTCGCCCAGCAGGTCGTAACGATGCGTCCGGATCTCATTGATGCCGTCCGAGAGCAGGCAGGTGCTGTAAAGCCCGGCTTCGGCATCGAAGAAATGTCCGTTGATGGAACTTTTCAGCGCCTCCGCCCACTGGTGGTAGCGGGCCTGGTCCGCCGTCTGTCCCACGCGCCCCGCGTATTCGGCCGCCGTCTGCAGCAAAAAATAATCCGCCGCGTTCACCGAGAGCGTCTTCGACATCGCGATCGCCATGACGTTGTCCTTCGTCCAGCCCGGGTACGTTTGCTCGCGCCAGTCGAGGAACGACTGTTCGCCGCGATACAGGCCGTCCGCCGGGTCAAACACCAGCCGGCGGTCCTGTTCGATGGTGTCATGCAATATGGGATAGATCTGCTTGAGAAATTTTTCCCGCTCATCCGCCGTCAGGAATTTCATCGTCTCGCTCGCGCCCAGCGCCCAGACCACGCGGTCGCTCGAAACCGGGTAGCTGCCGCCCGAACCTGTGTCCTGGATGATTTGGTTCCGGCGGCCGCTGGTGACGGAGGCTTTCAAGACGGAAGTCTTGAACAACAGCGAATTGGTCGCGCGCGGCGGGTCAAATCCGCCCAGGGCCAGATTGACCGAGTACGCCAGGTCCCGCGTCCAGACATACGTCCAGGACTCGCCCGTCTGGTACGCCTCCAGCTGGATGGGCTCGTCCTTGCCGTAGGCGCTGTCCTTGATCTGCGAAACCGAATTCAGCACCGCCTCATGGACCGCCATCGCGTAAAGGCCGTCAAACATCACGTTGCCCGTCCGCACCGTGGCGTGACCCGCCGTTTCGGAAAACACGGCCTTCTTTTCCGGCGGACGGTTGTCGCGCAGCTCCGCGTTGCTCTTCAATTCATAGGTGCGCAAATCGCCGTCCTGCTGGATGGCCATGGTCGCCTGTGTATCGCCCTCGCTCAAGGCGTTGGTGCTTTGCGCCCGGATGTCGCTGATGCCCGGCCACCCGCAGGCGATGACCGCGCCCGTTAAAATGATTCGGTTCGTTGATTTCATGCTGAGATATGGCCTCGGGCCATGGCTTGAACATAGCGCATCGCCACCGGTTTGAAAATAGCGCCTGGTTAGGCCGGCCGGCTTCGATGCTGAACCAAAAACCGTTTTCCAAAATGAACAATGAATATCAGGCAGGCGTCGCCGGTTGCACTGCCATCACGCCTTTGATTTTCCTTTCGTGCCTGCCTTCCCGCCACAACCGCAGGCGGTCCAGATAGAGGTAGACCACCGGCGTGGTGTATAGCGTGAGCGCCTGGCTCATGATCAGCCCGCCGACGATCGTGATGCCCAGCGGCCGGCGCAGTTCCGAGCCCGTGCCGTTGCTCAGGATCAGCGGCAGCGCGCCGAACAGCGCGGACATCGTGGTCATCAAGATCGGCCGGAAACGCAACTGGCACGCCTGATAAATCGCATCGCGCGAACTTTTCCCCTCCTCGCGTTCGGCCGCGAGCGCGAAGTCCACCATCATGATCGCGTTCTTTTTCACGATGCCGATCAGCAGCAAAATGCCGATGACCGCGATGATGCTCAGGTCCGTTTTGAAGATCAACAGCGCCAGCACCGCACCGACACCGGCCGATGGCAGCGTGGAAAGGATCGTGATCGGGTGGATGTAACTTTCATACAGCATCCCCAGCACGATGTAGACCGCCACCAGCGCCGCCAGGATCAGAAACGGCTCGGTCGCCAGCGATTGCTGGAAGGCCTGCAGGGTTCCGGCAAAATTGCCGTGGATCGTCCCGGGCATCTTGATTTTTTGTTCCATCTGCTGGATCGACTTCACCGCGTCGCTCAGCGCAAACCCCGGCGTGAGATTGAACGAGAGCGTGACGGCCGGAAACTGGCCCTGATGATTCACGGAGATGGGTGCGGTCGTTGGCTCGTAATGCGCCACGGCGTTGAGCGGAACCATCGCGGTGCCGTTGGTCGCGCGCAGATAGATCCCGGCCAGCCCCTGCGGGCCCTGCAAAAATTGCGGGGCGGCCTCCATGATGACGTGATATTGGTTCAATGACGAATACATCGTCGAAACCTGCGCCTGGCCGAACGCCTGGTACAACGTCTGGTCGATGGTCTGCGGCGAAACGCCCAGCCGCGCGGCCGTGACGCGGTCATAGACGAGCGACGCCTGCAGGCCGTTGTTCTGCTGGTCGCTGTTGACTTCACCGAAACCATGCAGGGTTTTCATTTGCGCGAGCAAAATGGGCCCCCATTTCAGGAGGTCGTCCAGGTTTTCACTTTGGATCGTGTATTGATACTGTGCGCTGCTCTGGCGTCCGCCGATGCGCAGATCCTGCCCGGCCTGCAAAAACAGCGACGCGCCCGGCACGGCGCCAAGCTTCGGCCGCAGGCGCGCGATGACCTGGTCCGCCCGGACCTTGCGTTCATCCAGCGGCTTGAGCGCCAGAAAGATGAACCCGCTGTTGGCCGCGCCCTGGCCGCCGGTGAAGGCGACGACGTTTTGCACCGCCGGGTCGTTGGTGATGGCCCGCACAAACTTCAGGGTCGCCGCGTGCATCGCCGGAAAGGAAATATCCTGCGAACCCTGCACGCCGCCCTGCATGGTTCCGTTGTCCTGCTGTGGAAAAAATCCCTTCGGAACGATGACGAACAGATAAATGTTCAGGGCGATCGTCAGCAGAAGGGTCACCAGCGTGATCGCCGGATGCCGCAGCACGACAGTCAGGCTGCGTTCATAGGCGCCGAGCAGCCAGGTGAAAACCTTTTCACTCACATGGTAAATTTTTCCATGCTCTTCCGGTTTGCGATGCCGCAGCAGGCGCGCGCACATCATCGGCGTGGTCGTGAGCGAAACGACCAGCGAGACGAGGATGGCCGTGGACAGTACCACGGCAAATTCGCGGAACAGCCGGCCCACGATCCCGCCCATCAGCAAAATCGGGATGAACACCACCACAAGCGAAATGCTGATGGACAGCACGGTGAACCCGACCTCGCGGGCTCCTTTCAGCGCCGCTTCCACCGGCCGCAACCCCATTTCCAAATGCCGCGTGACGTTCTCGATGACGACGATCGCGTCGTCCACCACGAAGCCGGTCGAGATGGTCAGTGCCATCAGCGACAGATTATCCACGCTGTAACCGAAGAGGTACATCACGCCAAAGGTGGCGATCAGGGAAACCGGAACCACCACGGCCGGAATCAGCGTCGCGCGCGGGCTGCGCAGAAAAACGAACACGACCAGGATGACGAGCGCGACGGCGATGAGCAACGTGCGCTCGATTTCGCGGATGGAGGCGCGGATGGTCGTCGTGCGGTCCAGCACCACGTTCATGTTGATGCCCGCCGGCATTGAAGCCTTGAGGGATGGCAGCGAGGCTTTCACCCGGTCCACGGTCTCAATGATGTTCGCGCCCGGTTGCCGCAGGATGATCAGCGGGATTGAGGGTTTGCCGTTGAGGAAACCGGCCGCGCGGACATTTTCCACGCTGTCCTGCACATTGGCCACATCGGCCAGCCGGACGGCCGCGCCGTTGCGGTAGGCGACGACAAGTTTTTTGTAATCGACGGCCTTGAGCAACTGGTCGTTTGCGAGGATGTCCATCGTCATGTGGTCATCGGAAAGCTGGCCTTTGGCCAGGTTCGCATTTTGCTGGCCGAGCATCGTGCTGACATCACCGAGGGTCAGGCCAAAACTGTTCAACAAGGCCGGGTTGACATCCACGCGCACCGCGGGCAGCGCGCCGCCGCCGATGTTGACCTGGCCGACGCCTTCGATTTGCAGCAGCTTTTGTTCGATGATCGTCGAGGCCGCATCGTAAAGCTGTCCGCGGTCGTAGATGTCCGAGGTGAGTGCGAGGATGAGCACCGGCGCGTCGGCGGGGTTGACCTTGCGATAGGTCGGGTTGCTCGGAAGGTTCGCCGGCAGATTGGCGCGCGCGGCGTTGATCGCGGCCTGCACATCACGCGCTGCGCCGTTGATGTCGCGGTTCAAATCAAACTGCAACGTGATCCCGCTTGCACCGAGCGTGCTGGATGACGTCATTTCGTTCACGCCCGCGATGTGGCCGAGCTGCCGTTCCAGCGGCGCCGCGACGGACGAAGCCATGATTTCCGGGCTCGCACCCGGCAACGACGCGCCTACGGAGATGGTCGGGAAATCCACCTGCGGCAGCGGGGCGACGGGCAGTTGCAGATACGACACAATCCCCGCCAGCGCGATCGCCGCCGTCAGCAGCGTGGTGCCGACCGAACGGCGGATGAATGGCGCGGAAATGTTCATGCAGCCGGGGCCGGAACAACGGCCTTGTCCTCCTCCGCCACATCCGCCCGCGGAAATTTTGCGGCCAGCCGGCCAAACCACAGATAGATCACCGGTGTCGTGTACAGCGTGAGCACCTGGCTCACGATCAAACCGCCGACGATGGCGATGCCCAGCGGCTGGCGCAGTTCCGAGCCGGTGCCGGTGCCGAACGCCAGCGGCAAACCGCCGAACAGCGCCGCAAAGGTCGTCATCAAGATCGGCCGGAAGCGCAGCAGGCACGCCTGATAAATGGCCTCTTGCGGCGGCTTGTTTTCCTTCCGCTCCAGGTCGAGCGCGAAATCGATCATCATAATCGCGTTCTTTTGCACGATGCCGATGAGCAGGATGATGCCGATGAGCGCGACCACGCCGAGTTCCGTTCCGGAAACCAGCAGCGCGAGAATGGCGCCCGCGCCCGCCGAGGGCAGCGTTGAGAGGATCGTGATCGGATGGATGTAGCTTTCGTACAGGACGCCGAGGATGATGTATACCGTGATGATCGCCGCGAGAATGAGCCACGGTTCATTGGCGAGCGACGCGATGAACGCCTGCGCCGTCCCTTGGAACGACGCCTGCACGCTCAACGGCATGTTCAATTCCTTTTGCGCGGCCTCGATGGCCTTGGTCGCCTGGCCCAGCGCCGCGCCGGGTGCGAGGTTGAAGGAAATGGTCACCGCGGGAAACTGGCCCTGATGATTGATGGCGAGCGGCGCAACGCCGGATTCGAAATGCGAGAACGTGCCCAGCGGCACCGCTGTGCCGGAGGCGGAAAGCACATAGATGTCATTCAGCTTTGACGGGTTGCGCTGGAATTCCGGCAGCGCCTCCAGGATGACGTGATACTGGTTCAACTGCGTGAAAAGCGTGGAAATCTGCCGCTGGCCGAACGCGTCGTAGAGGGCGTTATCGATCGCCTGCGGTGTGATGCCGAGCCGCGAGGCCGTCACGCGGTCGACCACCAGCGTCGCCTGCGCGCCTTGTGTTTGCTGGTCCGTGGCCACATCGCGCAGCTCCGGAAGCGTCTGCAATTTATCCACCAGCTTCGTCGTCCACTGGTTCAGTTCATCCGCATTCGCGTCCTCGAGCGTGTATTGATATTGCGTGCGGCTCACGCGGTCTTCCACGGTCAGATCCTGCACCGGCTGCATGTTGAGCGTGATGCCGTCCACGTTCGCCAGTTGCGGCTGCAGGCGCCGGATCACATCGCTGGCGCTGATCTTCCGGTCTTCGAGCGGCTTGAGGTTGATGAGAATCCGGCCGCTGTTCAGCGTCGCGTTGATGCCGTCCACGCCGATGAATGACGACAGGCTTTCGACCGCCGGGTCTTTCAAGATCACCTCCGCGAGCGCCTGCTGCCGTTCCGCCATGGCCGTGAAGGAAATGTTCTGTGCGGCGTCGGAAATGCCCTGGATTACGCCGGTGTCCTGCACCGGGAAAAATCCCTTCGGCACGATGACGTAGAGCAGGATGGTCAGCGCCAATGTCCCGAGGGCCACAAATAACGTCGCGGTCTGGTGTCGCAAAATGGTTTGCAGCGTGCGCCCGTAGAATTTGATGACGCGGTCATAGACGCGTTCGGATGCCTCAAAAAGCCGGCCCGGCTTTTTCTCGTCCGCCTTCGCCTTGAGCAGGCGCGAGCACATCATCGGCGTGAGCGTCAGCGAAACGCAGGCGGATACGAGGATCGTCACGCTCAGGGTCACGGCGAATTCGCGGAAAAGCCGGCCGACGATGTCGCCCATGAACAGGAGCGGAATCAGCCCGGCGATCAGCGAGATCGTCAGCGAAATGATCGTGAAGCCGATCTGCTCCGCGCCTTTCAGCGCGGCCTGCAACGGTTTTTCGCCCTGTTCGATGAAGCGGAAGACGTTTTCGATCATCACGATGGCGTCGTCCACGACGAAGCCGGTGGAGATCGTCAGCGCCATCAAGGTGAGGTTGTTCAGGCTGTAGCCGAGCAGATACATGATGCCCAGGGTGCCGACCAGCGACAGCGGCACGGCGACGCTGGGGATGATCGTCGCATAGACATTTCGCAGGAACAAAAAGATCGCCAGCACCACGAGCGCGATGGTGAGCATCAGCGAAAATTGCACGTCGCGCACCGACGCGCGGATGGTCGTCGTGCGGTCGGTCAGGATCGAAACATCCATGCCCGCCGGAAGGTTCGCTTTCAACTGCGGCAATAATTGTTTCACGCGGTCCACGACCTGGATGATGTTCGCGCCGGGCTGCCGCTGGATGTTCACGATGACCGCCGGCGTGCTGTTGGCCCACGCGGCGAGCTTGGCGTTTTCCACATCGTCGATCACCTCGGCCACGTCGGACAGGACGACCGGCGCGCCGTTGCGATACGCCACGACGAGCGGCCGGTAATCCTTGCTGGTCAAAAGCTGGTCGTTGGCGTTGATTTCGTAGGCCTGGTGCGCACCGTCAAAATTTCCCTTCGCCAGGTTCACGCTCGCGGTTTGCAGGGTGGCGCGCAGGCTTTCCAGGCTGATGCCGTACGACGACAGGGCGGACGGGTTGGCCTGGATGCGGACCGCCGGCTTTTGCCCGCCGCTGATGGTCACCAGGCCGACGCCCGTGACCTGCGAGATTTTTTGCGCGAGCCGCGTGTCCGTGTAATCCTCGACCTGCGAGAGCGGATAGCTTTTGGAGGTGACCGCCAGCGTCATGATCGGCGCGTCAGCGGGATTGGATTTGCTGTAGATCGGCGGCGAGGGCAGGCCCGCGGGCAGGTAGCTTTGTGCCGCATTGATGGCCGCCTGCACTTCCTGTTCCGCCACGTCAATGTTCAGGTTCAGTTCAAACTGCAGCGTGATGATGGAACTGCCGCCGGAGCTGATCGAAGTCATCTGGTTAAGGCCCGGCAGTTCGCCAAACTGCCGTTCCAGCGGCGCAGTGATGGCGGATGCGGCCACATCCGGGCTCGCGCCCGGATAAAAAGTGACGATTTGGATCGTCGGATAATCCACCTCCGGCAGCGCGGAAACGGCGAGCAGCCGGTAAGCGATAAAGCCGACCAGCAAAACGGCGAGCATCAGCAGCGATGTCGCCACCGGGCGTAAGATAAATGGGCGTGACGGGCTCACTGGGAACCTTGCTTGCGCCGGCCGCCCTTGCCCGCACCACCACCGCCGCCGCCGGCGGGACGGAGCACCACTTTCGCCCCGTCTGTCAGCTTGTTGAAATTGTCAGCGGCGACGACCGTGCCCGGATCAATCCCGTCCGCCGCCGAAACCGTTCCGTCCGTCGCGCCGATGGTGACGGCCTGCATCGCAACGGTTTGATTCGTGCCGGTCTTGTCCGGCTTGATCAGATAAATGAAGGCACCGTCGGCGTTGCGCTGGATGACGGTGTTTGGCAGCAGCGTCGCGTCCTCCAACGTGTCCACCAGCAGCCGCGCGTTGACAAACTGGTTCGGAAAAAGCGATTCGTCGTCGTTGGTGAAGACAGCCTTGAGCTTGACCGTGCCGGTGGTCGGATCGATCTGGTTATCCAGGGTTTCCAGGGTTCCGGTCGCAATTTTTTTGGTCTGGTCCCGGTCGAAGGCGTCCACGGTCAGCGTATGGCCCGCCTTCAACTGCGCCTGGATCTTCGGCAGGTCATCTTCCGCGACGTTAAAAACCACGGCGACCGGCTGCAGCTCCGTGATGACCACCAGCGGAGTGGTGTCACTGGACTGGATGATGTTGCCGGCGTCCACCAGGCGCAGCCCGGCGCGCCCGGAAATCGGCGAGGTGATATGGCAATAAGCCAGTTGGACCCTGGCGCTGGCGACGGCGGCCTGATCCGACTTCACAACGGCCTCGAGTTCCTTGACCTGGGCGGCGACCTGGTCGTAGGCGTCCTGCGAATCGATTTTGGAGGCGAGCAAGGCGGCTTCGCGTTTCAATTCCACCTGCTGGAGGTTTAAGGACGCCTGATCCTGGTTTTCTTTGGCGGCGGCCTGGTCCAGCGCCGCCTGGAAAGGTGCCGGGTCGATTTCCACCAGCGGGTCACCGGCGTGAACCAGCTGGCCTTCCTGATAATTCACCTTCACGAGTTGTCCGTCCACGCGGCTCTTTATCGACACCGTATTGAGCGGCGTCACCACGCCCAGCGCGTTGACGTAAATTCCGATGTCGCCCGTTTGCGCCGTCGCCGTGCTGACCATGGTGGGGCCCAGACCGGCACCACCCCGGCCACCCCGGTCCGGCTGCGCTTCTGCCGGCGAATGGGCCCGGCTGCGCCAAAACAGGAGACCACCGGCCATGAGCAGGAGCAAAACCACAATCCAAACCCGATGTTTTTTCTTCCCGGCGGATGCGGGCGGCGGCAGCGGACCTGAAGGTTGCCCGGGGGACTGGGGATGGGATGTGGAATCTGGCATTTTTAGTTCCTTTCAATCTCAATTTTTCCGTTCGTAAAAATGTCCTGCCGCACACTATCAATCAACTTCCGGACAATAGCAACAGACTGTCCAAGCCGGCGGGCGGTTTCATAAATAACCAAATAGTTACTTAAGAAATTGTTTTTGCAATGATTTAATAATAAATGATTTGATGCGGATGCAAACCATCCCAAGTTTCGGGGCGCATCCGGTGTAAAAGGCCGTTAATTTCGTGCAAAAACCTTTGAATCTGTTCCGAAACTTTTGGCAAGACGAATCACGCACCCATTCAGCGGGTGTAAAAGCAGGTTCTAAATGTCTCCGGGTTAAACCCGGTAAAAGGGTCTTTTAAGGGCCGTTAAACGGCATTGGCCTGGTGTATTAAAACACCTCCCCGCGCCGATCTGGGCGCGATGGCCGGGGCTGAATCTTGCGCGGCTGCAAAATTCCGGCCGGGCGCGGGCGTGATCTCTTCCGATCCTGGACGGGCGGCCGATGCGGCCGGCTGACGTTTGCGAGCCTTCGGATTATCAGCCAAGGCCGCTTTAAGCAGTGTTTCGGACTGGTTCACAATCGCGATGGCCTGGCCGATGTGACCCGTGGTCATTTCTCCACGGCCGGTCCTGTCAGCCAAGAATTGGGCGCGTTTGGCGGTGGCATCCAGGTTGGCCAAATAGCGCTCTGAACCCACGGCGCTGATCGCTATCAATTCGCAATCATCATCAGTGGCAGCGGGCAGCACGGCGCGGGCTATGCTGGTCATTTCTTCCACCGTCAGAGCCACTGGCAGGGCGGCAACATGGGCGAACACACCTTGCAGTTCCTCTGTATCCCATGCGGATTTGTCGCACGAACGCTTCTGCATGAAAAATTGCGGGCCGGAAATCATGCCAACCGCCGCGCCTTTTTCAGTTTGATCAATGAGCCAGGCAAGCCTTGTCGGGAAAGCCTCGCGGAGATTTTTTTGCGGCCAGAGATTCTGCGCGGCGAACAAAACGAGCATGATGTCCGCGGATTGCAAAACGGATTCAACCCGTTCGCGTATCTGCACATTTTTGTAATTGGTAAAGTTCCCACCCAAAGCCTTGCCGATAGTGCGGAAAAAACTGGCTTCGTCATTCGATGGCGGCACTTCAACAAACCGCGCACGGCCGGGCCGGCGCTGACACCACTCACGGGCGGCGAATTTCGCACCAACATTTGACGGGCCGGTGAGCAGGGTAAGGCCGCCAGTGTTCTGCGTGTAATCAAGAAAATCGTGCACCATGCTGGTGGCGGATGTTTTCACCAGGCCGGAAGATTCTGACTCGGACAAGCGCTTGACCTCCATCAAAGTCTCTACCAAGCGCGGGAAATACCATGGCGACAAGCCTGCTCCATCCGGGTTCAAACACAATTCCTTCAAATCCTTTTCCAAATTTTGCCGGGCGGCCGCATGGCAAACCTCTATGAATTTTTCTGAAGGATAATCATCGGGCGGCTCAGAAGGGGCTCCCCAATAATCCAAATCACGTTCACCCGCTAGATAAAATTGGCACCTTGCCTCCAGCGGCATATGGTGCCGGAGTTTTTTTACTGTTGTTGAGGTGTGAAGTTCTCCCGGCTTTAATCCGAGATCCAACATTCCCTGCGTTTGAATCCTGGCGGGATATTTAGCGATCAACTCTCTTGCAAACGCAGCGAGGCCGCCAGGCTGGTGTGACTGGTATTGAACCCACCAGATCAGTTCGCGCATGGCCGGGTCATCCAGGACGGCAACCCGCATTTCTACAAGGTTCACAGCCAGGCCGTGATTGAATTCCGGCGAGCTGGCGAAGCGGCTCTGGTGAAACGATCCGTCAGTGGCGCGTCGTGTGTTCATATGCTTTTTTTGGTTGCGGCAATCAGTTTGCGAATATGCTCCGGGGAGAGATTGGACAATCCATCGGGCGAATAACTAAGCCCGGTCTCTTGGGTGACCTTCGATGCCCGGCGCTGCTTGTGCTCCTTAACTTTCCGTCCGGCGCGGATGGCTTCTCTTTGCGCTTCCATCATATTCGCGCTGGATTGCACAACAGGGTCGATGAGAACCAGCCGGGAAGGTTCTTTGCCACTTTCCGGCTCACGAACGGCTTGCGTCATTCCTCCGGATTTCAGCCGGTAATGGTTGAGCAAATCCACCCGCGGATTTCCAAACTCCGTGCGGAGGTTTTTTAATTCATCGCCAACTGCGCGTTCGTGCGCGCTTCTCTTTTTTAGCTCTGCTGCCATGACGGCACAATCGGCCATGGTGGAAGCGTTCGCAGCGGGCCGTTGGCAGGTCTCGACCGTGAATGCTGATAAATAATCCTGCGACATGAATGTTACCATTGAATCATCCTCGCGATCTATCAGCGCCCAAAGTTCCTCGCCAATATGATTCAGCAGCTCGCCGCCACGCACGGTAATTTTTAGGCGGGGAATTTTGACGCCCCCGGCTTCAACCGTGACCAGTTCCCGCTTGTTCACCAGCATCCATTCAAGTTGCCCATCAAACCGGATCGGCGGATCATCGGCTCTGGCCTTGGCCTGAAAAGCTTCGTCCGGAGTCATCCCATCAAGCAGGCCATATTGGGGCGTGGAGTTGTATTGTTTCACCAGGTCACGCATGGCGAGGACAAACTCATCAAACGTATAGCGGCATTTTTGCGCATCCATTTTGCCTGACTGAATCAGGCGCTGTTCGCGTTTAAATGTCTCGGATGCGTCCGTCATTTGCAGGCGGCCACCATAACCGGGATGCCGCTCCATCTGGCGTTGCACCAGGTCAAAAGATTTTTCCAACTCCCCCTTGCTGGTTGGACTCATCTTGTCGAAATGATGGACCGTGCAGCCGTATTGTGCCAGGCCGGCGGTAACGGTGCGGCCTTGTTCATCCACCTTGCCATTGATCTCAAGTGACTTTCCGAACACGAATCCATTTTCCAGCCAAAGCTGCCTCGGCACTCCGTGGCGCTTGAAACCGTTCAGGATTGCAGTATTCACCAGGCGCGTGTTTGGGCCTTTGTCATTTGACATAATGCAGGCAACCCATTTGCGGCTGGCAAAATCCATCACTGTTATAATTTGGGGTTGGATCAACGATTCGGTTCCGTCTGCGTTTTTGAATCGCACCACCACGTTAGATGTCCAATCATCCACCGCCCAGCGATCCATCGATTTGACAGACTCGGCAGAGCGCTCAACGCCGCCGATGGAGCCGCGCAATGCGCGTTTGCCTTTTTCTGACAGCAGATACAGCGCATCCACCTTCTCGCGGTTGACCTGCTTTAAAAACGCATGGGGACAGCGCCTTGAATACGGATGCCGCTGGCGGGTTTCCGCTGACAGCCGGTTATATTCCTCACGCCAGGCGGCATCGATGCGACCCCCGTTTTTTGTCGCGGCCGAATGCCTCACCCGGCGCACGTCTTTTGGAGAATAGTTAAAACGGATTCCATTCTGCTTCCGGCCATCCTGGATTGAGTCAGGCTGTTCCGGATTCCACGCCGCCCGCCGGCGTTCAAAGGCCATGCGCAATGCGTTTGATGTTGGAGCCAGGCACTTCACGCGGGCAAAAAGAAATTCACGGACGCGCCGGCTGGAGGATGATTCGCAAGCGCCGGCACGGATCAATTCAAAATGTTTTCGCATGGCCAGCACCCATAATCCTTCGCGCTCCTGTTCAGACAAGTTTGCCGGGTTGCTGCATCCATCAATGAACTTTTGCAGATCGTTAAAATCAGACGCCAGCGCTTCAGACACCACATCGGCAGCAGTCACCTTGGGGCGCACACGGCCCGGCAAGTAGAGAGATAGTGTGTCCCATTGTTCCAATCCATTGTCACGCTGGCGGCCACGCTCAAGCAGCTCCCGCCAATAGCGTGGAGAAATTTCATGCCCGAAAATCCTTCGATAATCTTGAACGCCGCGTTGCTCGGCCGCGCCGCGTGTCAAATCGTGCCGCGCATAATCAATCAGCCAGGGGCGCAGAGCCTCGCGCAACTTGCAAGCCGCCTGAATATCTTCGTCGCAGATTTTTTCCAAGGGCAAGGGCGACGGCAACTGGCAGCGGCAGAGAGCGCCAGCTTTTCCCCCTCCTTCTTTAAGTGCCTGGCTTGCCATGACGGCAGCGCCGGCATCTCGAAATCCCTTCTCGCGGGCAACAGCGTCCAGTGATGCCGGCAACTGATCCACCGTCCACGCGGCGGCCTCATTGCCGGCGACGATCTGCACGCCGGCCGGCAACACATCGCGCAGATGCCATTGCACGGCCTGGCGCTTGACGCCCAGGGCGGCGGCGATCTGCGCGGCGGTGAATGTGTTTAGTGCTTTAGACATTGGCTATCCCGTAAAATCATTTCGGGAGGTTTTGATTTTTCCGCGCAGCTCATCGATCTGGCGTTGCAAATTCTCTGTCTGCGCCGGGCCGAATTGGCCTAAAACAGCCGAAAGGCGGGAAACCTGTTCCATGAAAGCACCGATATTTTTTGCGCCATGCTCAATGATTTGCGCGGCAGTTTTAAGATCAACGGTATGCCCGGCAATGCGGCTGGCATCGGCAATTATCTTTTGCTGCTCGGCACCCGATACCGCCCCGCCGGCCTGTACCCGGTCGGCAATGCCACGGTCTGCCATCAATTCACCGCTCGCCCGGCGCATGCCCAAATCTGATTTAGCACCACCCTCCTTGAGTGCGTTCGTTGCATCTGACTCGGCAATCTTATCCTTGAGTGCCTGCGCCTCTTTTCGGTCCGCTTCCATCCTCTGCCGGGCGGCTTCAAGATCGGATTTTGCCAGGGCCGCCCCGGTATCCAAGTCAGGCTTATTTTTCTGAAGCCTGGCCAGGTCAAATTTTCCAGAAGCAACGTCAATTTGAGCGCCTTCGTACATCGCAAGGTTGGCATCGCCCTGGGTGCCCAAATAATCCTGCGGAGCGGTTTCGGTTCCGATCCAGTGCGTCGAGAGATAGTGAAATTGATCTTCTAATGATGCCGCACCTTTTCCCATGGCCGGCTTGCCGGAAACTCTTTCATAAGATGTGCGGAGCTTGTCAATGTTCTCATCCGTGACCCCTGTGGCGCGCAAATCTTTGATGATGCCTTCACCCCCGGCGATTTTATGCTGTGCCTCTTCTAGCTTGGTGTCGCTCTGCACCTTCGCGGCCGTGGCGGCCTTGAACCGCTCTTCGGCGGATTTTTCAGCCCTTCCATCCTTGTCCACATCCAGGCTTTTGTTCTGGAACTGATTGATCAAAATTTCGCGCTCCACCGCATCTTGGGCAATCATCCGCACCAGCTTTCGCTGCTCATATTCAATATCAAGCTGCTCTTTCATCTTGAGCGCGGATGCGTGGCTTATCACGCCGTGCTGCTCCATGTCCTCAATGTTCTTTTCCGCGATGCCCTTGCTGGCGCTGTCATTTGCCTCCCCGGTTCCGGTCCTGGTTTTAAGGATGGCTTGAGCCAGGGCGGACGCCTTGCCGATGGCATCTTCGGTGTTGCGGATGAAGTTATGATAAAAAACCGCTTCCGCCGTTTCCGCCTCGTCCAAAGCGTCGCGGGTTTTCTCCACGGCCTTGGATCGTTCCCCATCCAAATCATTCAACGCCTCGCCGATTTTTTTGGATTCCGCCTGTTCTTTATTAACTTTCTCAATGGCCGTGCGCAGCATTTCGATGCCGGCGATCAGGAGAAAGGTTGCGCCCATCATCGGCTCGGTGCTGCCTTCAAAGCCCGCCTCCATCAGCGCGGCCGCCCCGGGGATTTCATGGCCAAGAGTATGGGCCAGGTGTCGGAATGACCGGTGGGACATTTCGGCGGCCTCGCCCGTTTTTCCCGTGGCTTTGCTGACATCCTCGGCAGTCACGATCACTACCCCCATTTCCTTGTTTAAAGCCTTAACCTCATCGGCGGCGTTCCCGGTGGCCTCGAGTTTAATTTTAAAAAGGTGATCTCCCATAAATTCAGGGGGTGGTTAAAGTTTGCGGTTTTGGGACAGTCAGGCTCGGTGCCAGAATCGACGCCTTGCCCTCATTTAAGCCATTTAAGCCGCCCTTGGGGCTTTGGAGGTGTCTCGACGCCCCCCGGCCGGTTTTGCGCAGGCTGGCGGGCAAACTGGTAAAACCGGGAAAGTTCATTGTCCCCCTCCGATCCACCGCTGGCGCAGGAAGGTTTCCAGGGCCGGGCGGGTTGTAGTGAATCCGCCGCCCGAAATGGTGCCAACCAGGTAGCCACCGCGATGCAGGCGGCTTAAAGAGACGCGGGATATACGGAAGCGCCGAACAATATCCCCGCTAACGAAGCTTTGGCGGGTTTCCCCCAATACCACCCGGATGGCATCTTCCAGCGTAAAGGACTTGGTGATTTCCGGCCGGAAAACCTCCAGGGCCAAAAAACGCAGCTCGCGCCGGCGATTGTCCCCAAGGTTTAAATCCCAGACCCATTGGAAACGGCCCTCTTGAATCCCGTGGCTGATTTTTTCCACGTTCAATCCGCAAAACGTCTGCACGCTATCCGTGCGCACCATCGCGGATTTTACTGCGATGGCTGTCAGGATCGCATCGAATGATGGTTGGGGGCTGGCGCGCATCATATTTGAAAACCGTTCCCCGGCTCGATGCGCCGGCGCGGTGGGTTCAGTGGCAGACGATCCGTGATCTCCGCGCCGGCCAGCAGCCTGATCCGGTCCAGCTCGGCCTGCGCCTGCTCGATCAACCGCAGTTGCTCTTGCATCCGGTAAAAATTGGCGGCGGTGAAACTATATGTCACCTGGCCATAGGTGAATTCCTGCGCCCGGCCGTTTTGTGGACGGCTGGAAAATTTCAGCCAGGCCACGCGAACGGACGGCAGCCGGTTGGCCGCGCAGTAAGCAGCAAAGCGCAGCATCAGCTTGCGCGGCAGATACGGCGGACGGGCGCTATAACCCAGTCTGAACGCTGAGGGCTTTTCCCCGGCCTGTTGCCAGGCGTCATATAAACGGCGAAGCGTTGCCGGCGTGAGCGCCATGCGATGCTTTAAACCGGCCTTAAAGGGCCGGCCATGATAGCGGCGCGAAGTGCGGCGGATGGCTTTCCGGATTTTCTCGCCGCGCTGGATCGCGCCCTTGATGCAGAGGCAGGCGCGTTGCAACTTGGCGGCGCGCTCGATTTGCCAGGCGGGAATTGAATTGGAAGCGGGGAGGGTTTTCATAGCTTCGTTAAGATTCAAAGTGGCGGGGAAGCCGGATAAATACCCGGACCTCCCCGCCGTGTTTTGGACGACCTCCTCCAGGCATCCAAAATTGTTAATGCGACTAAATAAATTGCGCTGGCCGCGCTCACCGGCCACGGCCAGCAGCCACCCCTAGCAGGTGCCGGGCGGCCGGCGAACACAAAGAAGCAGCCCTTGGGTCCCGAATTCGATAGACCCAACCGGCCGTGAAACAGAGCGTTCGTCACATCCATAAAATTTCAGGCGCGGGCGGCCTTTACTTCGTCGAGAGCCTGGGTGAATTCACTGCTATCCAGGAAGGGGTACAGGTCGCGGGCCTGCTTGCGAGCCTGCTTCAGCTCTTCCAGCGAAAATGCCCGGCATCCTCCGATGATTTCCAGCAGGCGCGGGCGGCGTTCATCCTGGCCCCTCTTCAATTCCGCATCATGCTCGCGCTGGCGCCGGATGACATTGACGGCCTGCTCACGGGTAAGGCCGACGCTCATTTTTTTGGCGATCACCGCTTCGTCGGCTTCCTGCTGCGCCCGCTCGGCCTCCGTTTTTGTGATGTGATCCTTCGCGGCGGCGGCGGCGGCGGCGATGTCCGCTTCAGTCGCATCGGCTGCCAAATCGTAAATCTTGATGAGCTGCCCGCGCAGTGCGTCCGCTGCGTCATCCAAGGAGCGGCCATGGGCCGGCGGCTTGATATCGGGAAACTTTTTCGCGAGGTATTCCCGCGCCTCATTTTCGGGAAGCTGCTTGTAGGTTATAGCCTGCTGTAACAGCGCGGTGTAAACGGCGGATTTAAGCGGCAAATGCGTGCCAAGGTTGGCCTGGAGAATGGCTGTCAATTCCGCTTCGGTGGTGTCTGCCGGCAACTTCATGCCGGCCAGAAACTCGGCGCGGGTCGGGGCGGAGGGATGCGACGGGGTGATGGATTTGTTTTGTTTCATATTCGTGTGTGTGGGTTATGGTGATTACGTTGACGATTAGCGCCGGTTCACTGTTGGTCCGGCATCTGGCCAGCGGCTCGGGCGAGTTGGGGGAAATTATCTTGAAGCTGGCGGCGGGCATCGGCGGCATTCAGGCCGTTCGTTTGCATCGTGTAGGCTACGAGCTTTAAAAAAACCTTTTTGGGATCAACAGCTACGGACTGATTGCCATTGGCAGCCCACGCAACGGAAAAAATCTCATCGCTGGTGACTGGCGGCAGATAAAACGCCGGCAGCAAAAACGCCTTTTGGGCGAGCGGCGCAGGCCGGGCCGGCGGGGTTTCATCGTTGTCCAAAGTCGAAGGCTTGGCTGAACCTTCGCACATGCGGGCGTGCAAATCAGGGTGCAATTCCTTGGCCTTGTTCCAGGCGGCGGTGAAATCAATACCGTCTTTGGTACATAAATTTTTTGCGAACTCGCTGAAGACCGCTCCCGCACGGGCGGGCGATACTTCTTTGGGATCACAACCTAGCAGGGGATTGGTCATAATTTTTTCGGGGGTTTGGTGGTGGTGGATTTGTTTTGGGGACCGGATTCAGATTCAATCAGCTTGGCGAAACGGGCCAACAGGCTGGCGCTCTCGCGCTTGCCGGCCAGGACCCGCGAAAGGTGTCCGGGCGTACAGCCAAGCAACGCCGCCCGCCGGTCTAAATCCAGCGGCCTAGCTCGATTCTCTGACTTGCGGGCAACAGCCATTTGTTGCAAAATAATCCCATGAAACGCTGGGAGTCAATAAATTTGTGCTGTGTTTTTTTTACGCTAAAATGTCGCAGTGCCAAATCCGAGCGGAAAAATTAACCCCATAGAACTCGCGATCTGCGGCCGCGTGAAGCGGTTTCGAGAGAGTATCAAATGGTCGCAGCCCGATTTTGCCGATCACATTGGGGTAAAGCTGGACCAGCTCGCGAGCATCGAATACGGCCGTACACCATTGCGCTACGAGGTCGCCTATCGTATATACACACAGTTCGAACTTCCCCTGGAATATCTGGCCTCTGGAAAGATTGGAGCATTGTTTAGCAAATTCCCATATTTCCCGTTTCCTGAAAACACTGGACTCCCAAAAAACGCCCTTTTATCTGATGTTTGTCGCAGGAATGCGGATCGCTATAAAAAGGCATCCCATTTCGGTTTAGATGCCAATCTCGGTGAAAAAATCAAACTTGATGCGAGCAAAATTAGGCTGAGAGCTGGCGTCGCAGCCAAAATAAAACTGTGGATTGAAAAATGGATGGCCCGAGTGCCAGATAATAAAATATCAGAGTTTGCGCTTGCCATCGACGGCGCAGCAGAATCTTTTTTAAAGCAATATCCGGGAGATGGTGCAGAAACGGAACAGGCACGAAGCACAGCATTGGCAATAGAATTCATAAACTGGAAAGCGGGGCTTTGGTTCGCAACGTCGGTTAATCCTGAATTAATGGACTTGACTAATGCGACAAGTTCAGCCAATGTCCAGGGCGTGAAAGGCGAATGGCCCAAACTCAAGAAGCGGATTCAGCAGGCAACGTCTGATTCGGGTTCAAAATCCATGCTGGCAAAATTTCTAGGCGTGGACTTAACCCAGTTATCAAAGTGGCTAACTGATTCTGATTCTGCGCGGGAGCCTGGAGCCGAATACACGCTTCAGATGCAAGCATGGGTCACAGATCCGAAGCGTCAAAAATAAATGGCCCTGGCGATGTTGACGCATCGCCAGAGCCGAAAGACCCAAACCATGCAAATCAGTTATGAAAAACACAATTCGAGTCCGCCGTAACGGTGCCATAAAGCCCGCTACTTCTCAACGTAAAACCACCCGCCGGCAGCCCACGCCGGCTGAAAATACGCCTGCGCCTGAAATACCAACAATGATCCCCGCCGAAGTCGTGCTGGAGGCAGAAGATGCCCTGGCCCTATTGGAAAGCGCGGGGAACGCGGCCGGGGCACTGGTGATGATGAACGCCCACAGGATCAACACCGATGTGAATCATCATGCGGGTTGGGAATCGTTGGATGTGCCGGGCTTTTGCGAAGGCGCGGTGGAATTGGGGCGCTCCCTCTTCAGTGATTTTAAACGGGCGATTTCAAATGAGGCCGCTGGCCTGGCGAGCATCGCCGCCAAAATCAAAGGCATTAACGAGCCGGTGAGCGTTGATCCGCGCCGCCTCAATTTTTCGCCGGTCCTGGCTTACTACAGCTCCCGCAACAAATCTTGGGATTTGGAAGATGCCGTTTGCGGTTTGCGGAACATTGTTGATCTGCAAAGTGTGATGTTATGCACCCATATTGGGCTTCAGGTTGAACACACGGCCCCGGCGCGGTTTTGTGACAAGCTTGACGCGGCGTTTAAATCGTTCCATGCAGCCCAGAACAAAATGCACACCGCATTTTTGTGCGTGGCTCCTTCACTTGGACTGATGCCCAAACCCGCGCCGGCCACGGCACATAACTGAAAGGGAATGTTGTGAGCTACGAAAGTGACGGCGAAAAAATCCAGCGGCTAGAAACAATGGTCGAACTTTTGAACACACAAGTTAGAACTGTTGGCGAGTGCCAGCGGCTTGGTTTTGACCAGTTAAAAGGCTTCGGTGCACTGGTTGCCGAAGTGATTACAGTTATGCAATCGCAAGGCGATACACAAGTGGCCTTGGTTCGGTATTTGTGCGACAAACCCGCATTCATTGCTGAAGCGGATCGCCAGGGGATTTTAGATAAGGTGGCATCCATTGAATCCTATTCTGACCGTTTAGCTGCGGTTACAGCCGCACTGAAGAAAGTGTTTCCGCCACCGCCGCCACTGTCTGCAACGCCAGCGCCCGAAGGCTGACACGCACAGCCAGGCGGACAGATCAGCCGGCCAGCAACCCTGGCCGGTTTTTTGTTTCCCCTAGCGGCTTATAGACGCCTTTAAAGCTTTCTTAAAGAGGACGGCCTGATCCGCTTGAACGTGCCTAAAAAGTCTTTGCACCCCCCACCACTGGTTTGCACGAAATCACCACGCATCCTTTGCACCTTGCACCCCCTATGCCGAAACTGCAATGCGGTTTTATTGGCCTTTTCGCATGTTTTTAAGCCATGTGCAAATGGGGGTGCAAGGGCCGTTTAAAACCTCGTAAGTGGTTTATTTTGCGCGGTTATGCGCAGTTTCGCTTGTTCTTGCGTGGCTGCACGATTTCGCCGCGCAGATTCAGGGGATTCTGAAATTGGAGCGGGTGAAGGGAATCGAACCCTCGTCACGGGCATAGTGGTGTAAAGTGGTGTGGAATAGCCTTATTTGCTGGCATTTCGCGATGTTGTGCAGTAAGCTTACTGCACAAACTGCACTGGCTATGGCATCCATTTATAAAAAGCAAAACTCGCCGTTTTGGTTTGTTCAATTCATTGACGCCGACGGCACACGACGCAACAAATCCACCGGCTTCCGGGCGGACAATCCCGGCGAAACCGTCAAGGCGCGCGCCCTGCGGGCGCAGCTTGAAGCCAAAGAACTCAATCGCACTGCCGGCGAAATCACGGGCGGCAATTGGGATTCCTGGGTGCCGCAATACTTGGAACGGCACTGCGAAAGCCCGCTCACATTGGAGCGTTACCTTGATGCGTGGAAATGGCTGGCGTTCTGGCTGCAAGAAAAGCACTACCATTCGCCTCGTGCCATCACCTACCGCAACACCCTTGAATATCTGGACTGGCGCACGAGCTACAAGAAAAAAACCGGCAAAACTGTTGGTCGCAACACGGCGATTTTTGAAATAAAAACATTTGCCCTGATCATGGGTGAAGCGGTGCGACTTGGCCATGCCGACGCCAATCCACTGATGAGCATGAAATTGAAACGGGACAAGGCGGCTAAAAAGCCGGAATTGACCGATGCCGAGATCAGCGAGATTCGGGCCGCGTTGAAAGATGAACCGGAATGGATGCAGACGGCTTTTGATATTTCCCTGCACACCGGTTGCCGGTTGCGTGAAACGCGGATTCCGGTCAACTGCATTGATTTTGTGGAAAATAAAATCACGTTCCCATCGCCCAAGGGCGGCGAAGATCGGGCGTTCTCCGTGCCGATGCCGACGGCTTTGCGTCCGCTGTTGGAACGCATCCGCAAATCGAAACAAAAATTTACCGTCGAATTCCCATTTCAACCGTCGCGGCGGTGGCAGCAATTTTTCATCAAGATCAAGAAAACGCATCTGACATTCCATTGCCTGCGCGTTACCTACGTCAATCGGTTGCGTCGCGCGGGCGTGCCGCGTGAAGCGGCCATGCGTCTGGTCAATCACGCCTCGGAATTGATTCATCAAATCTACCAGCGTGAGAAGGTCGAGGACGTGGCGCAATGGCGGGACGCGGTTCAATTTGCGGCTTAACACGGTTTCAACTGCGAAAATAGCAAAGTGCGCTATTATCGTTTTTTAGCTTTTGTGAAAATAACGGCGTGTGGTATTTTCATTATCGAAAGTAACCGATGGCCAGCAAATCAAACATTCCGGGCAAGAAAGTGCCGCAAGGCACCTACGCGGCCTTTATGCCTGCGCCTCTGCCGCCGAAGCTCGATTGGACGCCCCGGTTGATCCGCGTGCTGTCAGACGCCGACCGTTTAATCGGCAAATTGGCCGGCGAAGGCGGGCGCCTGCCCAATCCGCACATATTGATGCGTCCGTTTCTGCAACGCGAGGCCGTGCTGTCCAGCAAGATTGAGGGCACGCAAGCGACATTGGGCGAATTGCTGGCGGCGGAGGCCGGTGTAGCCGTGGATCGCAGCCCCGATGACCTGCGGGAGGTTGGCAATTATGTCGTGGCACTTGAACATGGCATTGTCCGTCTCAAGGAACTTCCGCTTTGTGTCCGCATCATCCGCGAATTGCACGAGAAACTCATGACCGATGTGCGGGGGCAACAAGCTTCGCCGGGACGCTTTCGCAAAATTCAGAACTGGATCGGCAAGCCCGGTAGCACGCTGGCAACCGCGTCGTTCATCCCGCCACCGCCTGATGATGTTGAAACGTGCCTGGCGGCCTGGGAAAAGTTTCTGCATGAATCAGACCTGCCGCCGCTGGTCACGATTGCGCTGGCGCATTACCAGTTCGAGGCAATTCACCCTTTTTTGGACGGCAACGGGCGCGTCGGCCGTTTGCTGATTACCTTATTCTTGATTGAGCGAGAGATTTTGCCGACACCGCTGCTATATCTGTCCGCATTTTTTGAAGCCGCGCGCCGGGATTATTATGACGGGCTGCGTGGCGTCAGCGAACGTGGCGAGTGGAATGAATGGCTTGAATACTTTTTGCAAGGCGTGGCCCGGATGTCCGAAGATGCGCTGAGCCGGGCGGCGCGCATCAATAGCAAGCTGATTGAATGGCAAAAGAAAGTTGCCGGTGATTCGACGAATGCACCACTGCGCGTGGTGGAACTCCTGGCCGCGAATCCTTTCATCACCGCCAAAGGCGCGGCTGAAAAACTCGGTGTGGCTTTTACCACAGCGCAACGCGCCATTGAGCGGCTGGAACGACTTGGAATTGTAAAGCAATCGGGTGATGCGAAACGCGACCGGGTTTATTGTGCCAAGGCATTGCTCGACATTCTTGAAGAACCAGCACGCTTGAAGCCAGCCGAATAAATTTGACCGACTTTCCACTTCCGCAATTGCTGGTGCAGCATTACGCCATCCATTTCTCAAAACCAGACATGCAGACTCCGAGCGTGAATCCTAAGTGCCATCCCTTGGCGAAGCGAACGCAGTCAATGTGGAGGCGACGGGCGACAGGGCGCACTACATTGACGGCGTGAGCGAGCCATATAATGGAGGCACGAGGCACGCTCGGTATGCAAATGCAAACAGCCAAACTTTGCTCATGACATCAACTTGCCCCAAGGACAGTCCAACGCGTTCTGAATCCGCATCGTCGTTGTCACTAGAACGTTAATTTGTCCGGCTTCGATTTTCTGCACCGACCGGATGTTCAAATCAACCAGTTCGGCAAGTTTCTCCTGTGTAATGCCCTTGGCGGTCCGTTCGCGACGGATACTCGCGCCGAATTTCTTCAGTTGAGCGTGAATTTTGGCGTCCCGTGGCACGCCCTATTAGGGCGCAATTCATCATTGACCAGAACGGCCCAATGGGGCGTAATTTGAGCCGCGCCCGGCGCGGCTGCAAAAATCTTCCTGCGGTTGAGAGCCATTTCCCCTGCCGGTTCGTCGCGTTGAGACGCGCGGTGGTGTGTAATATGAAACACACACACCGCAACGGCAGCAGTCGCAGATGTTTATCTTGCAAACATTTGTTCACCACCGATCCGCGTAATCATCACCACCAACGGTTCTGCACGCGGGCACGTTGTCGCAAGGCCAGCAAGATTTTGAGCCAGAAGCAATGGCTGGCAAAACCTGGGAATCGGAAACTGGGGGGCGGACCAGGTGAGGTGGAGCGAGTCCGGATATGGCGCAAGGCCAATCCCTACTATTGGAAACGCACATTCCCCTTATTCCGCCGATGCTAAATTGCGCTACAAAGATTTCATCGTTACCGCTCGCGCACTTCTGCCATCATGAAAATGCCTGCCGGCTTTGGGCCGGAGGCTTCACAAAAACTTGAAACAATACCGAAACAAATGACATGAGCCGGGCCAATCAAGAGCGATGGACGAACTGCACCGCCGTGTATGTGCGCATGTCCACGGAGCATCAGCAGTATTCAACCAGCAACCAGATGGACGTGATCCGCGAATACGCCAAGCGGCGCGAGTTGAATATTGTGAAGGAATATTCGGACGAGGGCAAAAGCGGGCTAAACATACAAGGTCGCGACTCGCTGGCGCAAATACTGCGAGATGTCCAGGAAGGACGAGCGGAGTTTGCCAACATCCTCGTCTATGACGTGAGCCGGTGGGGTAGGTTTCAGGATGCCGATGAAAGCGCTTATTACGAATACATCTGCCGCCGGGCGGGCGTTTCGGTCCACTACTGTGCGGAGCAATTTGAGAATGACGGCAGTCCGGTGTCCACCATCGTCAAGGGCGTGAAGCGGGCCATGGCGGGCGAATACAGCCGTGAGCTGTCCTCAAAGGTGTTTCAAGGCGCGTGCCGGTTGATCCAACTCGGTTACAAGCAAGGCGGGACGGCGGGGTTCGGCTTGCGCCGGATGCTGATCGACCAGAGCGGAGAACGGAAGGCGACGCTCAAGATGGGTGAACAAAAAAGCATCCAGACCGACCGCGTGGTGTTGGTGCGTGGGCCGGAAGAAGAAACAATCATCGTCCGGTGGATTTTCGAGTCATTTATCAATGAAGGGAAGATGGAATCCGAGATCGCAACCATCCTCAATGGGCAGGGCGTGAAGACTGATTTTGGGCGGGAATGGAACCGGGGAACGGTGCATCAAATCCTGACCAATGAGAAATACATCGGCAACAACGTGTATCACCGGACCTCGTGCAAGTTGAAGAAAAAGCACGTGAACAACCCGCCGGACAAATGGATCCGGGCGGATGGCGCTTTTGAGGGCGTCGTGGAGCCGGACCTGTTCTGGCGGGCACATGAAATCATCCTGGCAAGAAGCCAGAAGCTGACCGATGAAGAGATGCTGGAAAAACTGCGTGCCGTGTTATTAAAACACGGACGCATCTCGGGCATCCTGATAGACGAAGCGGAAGGCCTGCCATCGAGCACGGCGTTTCGGCATCGCTTCGGAACCCTCGTCAGCGCTTACAAACTTATCGGCTACGACCCCGGGATTGATTTCAGCTTCATCGAAGAAAACCGGCGGCTGCGGAAACGTCACCCGGAGTTGGTGGCCGAAGTGGTCCAGAAGATTTCTGACCTGGGAGCGCAAGCTGTCTGGAACGACGCAACTGAATTGCTGGAGCTAAACGGTGAAATGCGCGTGTCGATCGTGCTGTGCCGGCATACGGAAACGGGCACTGGTTCGTCGCGCTGGCTTATCCGGCTGGATGCCAGCGCCCGACCCGACGTCACCATTGCCGTGCGGATGGATGCCGCGAATGAGGGCATCCGCGATTACTATGTGCTGCCGGGGCTGGATATGACCTGGGAAAACCTCCGGGTGGCGGAGGCCAACGGCATTTGTCTGGATACCTACCGGTTTGACACATTGGATTGTTTCTTCGGCATGGCGGAACGCGTGAAGCTGGAGGAACTCGCATGAGTGAGGTAATCGAATTGATACGCATTGAGAAAATCCGCGTGGTCAATCCACGTCATCGAGACCCGAAAAAGTTTGAGATCATCATCAAGAGCATCAGAAATGTTGGCCTGAAAATGCCGATTCAAGTCAGCCGCCGCCACGCGAGCGAGCATGAAGTGGCCGGATATGATTTAATTTGCGGACAGGGACGGATGGAAGCCTTCCGGGCGCTCGGGCATAAAGAAATACCGGCCATTGTTTCGGAAATTACAAAGCAGGAACTGCTGGTCCGCAGCCTCGTGGAAAACATCGCCCGGCGTTATCCAAAGCCAATGGATTTGATCCGGGAAATCGAACGGTTGCAGGCTTTGGGCAATACAATCAAAGAAATCAGCGAAAAGTTGGACGTGAGCGACAGCCTGGTCCGGGCCTATTCGAGCCTGAGCAACGCGGGCGAGGAGCGGTTGCTGGAGGCCGCCGTCACCGGAAAGATTCCCCTGTGGATCGCGGTGGACATTGCCAAGACCGACACGCTGGAGACCCAGCGCGAACTGCTGAAAGCCTACGAGGAAAAGCAGCTCGACTACAAATCCCTGAAATACGTCAAAGGGCTAATCGAGAGCCGGCGACTGATTGGCAAGCAGCGTGGCGGCAAGTCATCCGACGCCAAACCCAAGACCAGCATGGAAAGCATGGTCAATTCGTACCGCAAGGAGAGCCAGCGACAGAAGTTGATGATCAAAAAGGCGAAGGTGTGTGATGCCAAGCTGGGTTTTATTGTGACGGGCTTCAACAAGCTGCTGGCGGATGAAAATTTCGGCACGCTGTTACGAGCCGAAGGCCTGGCGACGATGCCAAAATATTTGTCGGTCAAACTTTCACCCCAAATCAAACAAACAGCATGAGTGAACCGAAAATTGCCTTTGAACTGCGGAAAATCCAGTTGCCGCTGGATGACATCCTACCAATGCGCCTAGTTAAAGAGGTGGATAAGGAGACCTATCGGTTCAAGGCGATTCTTGGCTCCATTCCAGACATGGGTCTGGTGGAACCGTTGGTGGTCTATCCGCAAAAAGATGCGCCGGGAAAGTATATGCTGAAAAACGGGCACCTCCGTTATTTTGCCCTGAAAGATTTGGGCAAAACCGAAGCCGACTGCATCATCGCCACGGATGACGAGTGCTACACCTACAACGCCCGCATTAGCCGGTTGCCGCCGATCCAGGAGCACAAGATGATCGTCAAAGCTGTGAACAACGGCGTCAGCCCGGAGCGGCTGGCCGTGGTTTTGAACATGCCGCTGCGGGTGGTGCAAGCCTCCATCAACCTGCTCAAAGGGATTCATCCGGACGCGGCCGAATTATTGAAAGACAAAAACATCTGTCCGAAAGCCCTGAGGCTGTTCAAGAGCGTGAATGGAAACCGGCAGATTGAAATGGCGGAAATGATGGTCGCGATGAACAACTACGTTGTCGGCTACGCCGAGGCCATGGTCCTGGGCACGCCCAAGCATCAGTTAGTGAACCCGGATGAGCCGAAGCGAAAAGCCGGCATGTCGGCGGAGGACATCGCCCGGATGGAAAGTGAAATGGAATCGCTGGAACGGGAATTAAAAGCCGTCACGGATACCTACACGGAAAACATGTTCACCCTGCAAACGGCGCAAACCTATGTCAAAAACCTGCTCAAGAACGGGAAGGTCGTCCGGTATCTGAACGCCAACCATCCGGAAATCTGTTCGGAGTTTGAAACCATCGCCATGGCGGAATCGTTGTGAAGAATCCAAGGCCAGAATCAGGAGTTGGCGGCGGCGAGAAATATTTCCCGACGATGATGGTTGAGGAAATATTTCTGATCGGTATTAAAAGCCTGCGGCCGAGGCGGGCGTTGAGGATCAAGCCCCATCCGTTTCAGAGAGGTGACATCCGCAACCGGGGAAATTAATACTTCGCCGCTATCTTCGAAGCTGATAAAGCCCCGGTCAAAAAGATGGTCAGCCGTGGGCGTGAGCAGCAACCCGTTACTGCCTGCAAGGCGTTCTTCATTCGTGGATTCACGCCAAGGTTTGATGTGACTGCCGATTAAGTGGGCGGGATTGTCCACGAAGGTAATCCGGCAGGAACGTTCAATGCGGGTGACGCGTTCTTTGAACAGCCCCTGCCCGATACGAGCCTTAATCAGCGATTGGCGCGTGGTGTTGGGAATTTCAGCGTCGATGATACGACGCTGCTCGATATCCTCCCACTCCTGCTGGCCGGTGAGTTCACGCTCCGTCAAGGGAGCGGCAGCATCATTCAACATGGAGCCATCGAACACGCGAGCTTCGGGACCGGCCAAACCAAGGATGACCTGGGCAACGGTTTCCGAAATTGAGGTGAGGTAGATGTGTTGCAGTCCGTCGCCAGTCAGTTGCAACGGGGAATATTTTTCGCGTTCCAATAACGGACGAAGCAGGGACAGATGCTGCTTCGGACGGGGGCGGTTGGTAAAAGGATGAAACTCGACATCGACCCGCCACCCGACGACGTCCCAAGCCTCGCCGATATGGCCAAATTCAGCCGGGCGCGGGCAGGTGTAACAGCAGGATTTGGCGAAGCCAGCGCCACGAATCTCGCCGGAAGCGTAGGAAAAAACAACATCACCTGGAGTGACCTCCCTGAGAAAATCGTAAAAACGGTTGCGGGTGCCGTCGCGCTTGCGTTTGGGCGACCAAATATAATGACCTTCGAATTCGTGTTTGAAGGTCTGCTTATGATTGACCCACCAATAGCGCATGGACAAGGCCAGGGTCAGGGAATTGGTGGGCCAGTGTCAATGACATCCAAGCCATCCCGACGATGGAGGCTGCTTGGGCCAGTATTCGAGCAGGGACACCAAACGCATTGATTCATGGTTTCGACGGGACGGGAGCTGAGGCAGGAGCCGAAACTTTTGGCGCTTCCTTTGGACTGACTGCTGGTTTATCCAGATATTGTTTTATCAAAATGCCCGCCATCACCAATCCGATGGCCCAAGCAATTTTCACAAGAAGGCCATAACTTCCAAGCTTGGTGCTGACGTCCCTCAATTCTTTGTCCTGGTCGCCAACCTTGGTGCTGAGCGTCTTAACATTGACGGCGATTTCGTTGACGAGCTGGGCGTTTTTCTCACTGAACTGATCAAGCTTGCTCACTTGTGTTCCAACCGCCCTGATTTGTTCAGTCAGTAGCGCAACATCTGAATTCACCTTGTTGACATTTTTGGTCAAGTCTTTGATCGGCTCCAGAACGTCGTTGTATTGAACTTTCAAGTCGAGGATGGCCTGCGCGAGTTCCTGGATACGCCGCACTTCCTCGCTGATTTTATTCCAGGGGAGAACTTCGACATTGGCCATCCGGGTTAAAAAATCAGGCGGACAATTTCCCATCAGGAGATACGGGTCAGGAGACACCGGACTCACATCCCGCGGAAGCCGTGTAAAAATCACGTTGCAAATTTTGGTTCCCTTGGGCAAAACGACCTTTTTAGTTGAGGCGTTATAAAGGCCGAACAATAAATAGCCTTCATATCCCGGATCAATTACAGAGCCCGTGAGGAGAATCAGACCATCGTAAGAGAATTTCCGTTTCGATCCGATCTGGGCGAAAACGTTGTTTGGCAATTTGACTTTTTCATAGGAGATGACGCCCGCGTATGACCCTGGATCGATAACCAAAGGCTTGGACTCCAAATCCACCTCGCAGCCCTGCCCGCCAACAACAGCCTTTTTCCCAATACGAAAGTCATATGACGTCGATTGCAGGCAGCCTTTTTCAAAGCCGTCCACAATCAGCCGCTGGTTTTGCACCATCGTGAAAATATCGTCACTCAGCAGAATCGTCGTCCCAGTTCCGTGCTCGGAAAATAAGTTCGCCGTGTCTGGGTCCGATTTTGTCATGGTTTTCATTCTATTGCCGCATTTCGTGCTTTTAAAGCTTTTTGACAATCATCTCAAAGCCGGTTGGACAAAGGCTGTCCAACCCACCATAGCCATTCAAAGATAATTGAGCCGCGCCAAAAAATCGAATCAGGGCATAAAGCGTTCAATCCCAAGTTTTTCCACGATGCCGCCACCCAGCAGGTAACTCGTTGGAAAAGAAATGCTGCCGGTGGCAGGGGCAGCTTGACCCAAAACCAGACCGCGACTCAGTGGGCTGAAATTGCCTCCAAAAGGCGCTTGCAGGAACCCAGCGACTTCGGAACCAAACTTTTCACGTCCTCGTGACCGAGCATCGCGGGCTTAATCAGTGCGCTCATTTTGATTTGAGACAATGCCGATTTAGCCTCATCGCCAACCTGGCCAGTGGTCCAGATTTCCGCCCGACATTCTTTAGGGCCACCAGCTGACATAGATTTCAGATAGGCGGGAACGGTCTCCGTATAAAATTTTTGGACGAACTCACCGGCCAGCATTTTGTTTGATGATTCGGCCTTACATTCAACCACGAACAGTTCCGACCGACCGTTCCGATCGCCGCAAACATCGACCTCCCGTTCTTCGCCGGAGTCGTGGGCAACCTTAAGATTCAGCTGAACATTTTCATAGCCCTTGGTTCGCAGGAGCAGTCCAGAAACAGATTCAAAGCCCAGCGATCTCAAGTCCACCACATACGGATTGCATTTCAGCTGCTCCAACGTGTCGGCCAATTTTTGATAATCCTCGTCTTTTGCTTTTGCCGGCTCGCCGGCAACATTCTTCAATATTTCTTGAACCACCACCAATGCTTCAAACGCCGCGTCTCCAAAATGTTGCCGGAGATTGATCGCGACATACCCCTCTGCCTTGGCCTTTTTCCAGGCTGCTTTGGTAAAATCAAATGCGGCAATAATCCCTAAAATGGCCAATTTGGAATTTTTATTCTGCCCGGCGCGCTGAATCCGCTCAGCGAAAGAATCGACATCATAAACCTCACAAAGCTTGGCGATGACATCCAGCACGGCCGGAGTCGCCTTGGGCTTTTCTGATTTGTTAAAACGCAACATCGGCCGCAACCACGAAAAACCCGTGGCGGAAAAAAGGAAATTATTAAAACTGACCAGGCTGGCGGCCTTATCCGGCATGGCCTTTTTATTCCAGGAGATCACGTTTTGATGCCGCAATTGTTCAAACAAGATTCTAGCTAAGGCGACTTCAGCCAAAAACCTTGCGTTGGACCGGATGGCCAGAGCGTGTGAGGTGGCGAGATCAAGGCTGTCAGCAGAGAAGCGTTTCAGGACGCTGTCATCGGCTTCCAGACGTCCCAAACCCAGTTCGGTCAGAGCATCGATGTCATGACCGGAATAGGGGTAACTTGAATTGTCTGGAATCACCGGTGAGGCCAACAGCTGTTCGGCACGGGGATATAGAACAACGCTTTCAGCCATCACAGCACGAACCAGCCGGGCGATTCCGGGCCGGAACTCATCGAGGACCGGCAAAATGGTAGTAAAAAACCTGTCATTCCGTCTAAATCCAGCATGACAAAACAACCGACCGCCTCCGGGCAAAACAAGGTGTTGGGACCGCCAGATACCTTGAGCTTCGGAATTACGGCGGATCAGCTGACGTGCACTAGGCGGTGCCATTTTATTGGCGGTGACCCGTTCCACCAGCTGGCTGGAAGTCAGAATCTCTTCAGGGCCGATATACTGCTTTAAATCCAAGGGTAATGTCACGCTGCCCATAGTATATTAAACCTATCCTTTATCAAGGAACGCCGGAAAAAGCGCTATGTCTACAAGCGTTTGATGTTAAGCAGTTTAAGAAACTTGATTCCCGCAGTTTTCCAAAAAAAACGACCTAAATCTGTCACGCCGCCACTTTTCTCGTGCAGTTTTATGAAAAAAGCAATCCCCAACAACCCCGCGACCGGTAAGGTGGGCGGCATGAGAATGCCCTTCTCGCCGGCTTCTTATCTGCGGCGGTTGCCCTTGGCGGAATTGTGCTCCCGGCACATGAGCGCCGCATTTTCCAACTGGCTCCGGCCACCTTTGCTGTGCGGATTGATATGGTCGATTGTAAAATCGTCCCAAGATAGCTTGCGATTGCAGCCCGGATGGGAGCAGGTACGGTTGACAGACGTATTCCAAATGATGCGGCGCTGTTCGGCAGTGAACCCGCGTTGGCCATCCCGCTTGGTGAACAGGCTTTCCAATATCCCGCGCAGAATGAGCTCGCGCTTACGGCGCTGGCTTACGTCGTCGGTCATCTGTGACACCGTCAGCAAATAATCCCGGTAAAGCTCCTGATCCGGCCGCGCCCCCTTGGCCTTGCGTTGCAACTCCCGTACCTCATCTACCCGGGTCACGAAGGCTTGCAACAGATCCCATGCGAGGCGATTGCGGCGCCGGTCGGTGAGGATCATCCCCTCCGATTCAAATTTCCCAATCAACACCGCCAAGCTGTAAAAATCTGTTACCTGGCGCAGCCGCGTCGCCTTGAGGTGCGGAAACATGCGGCGGATACGGTTCAGCGTGGTGGTGACCATGCGCGAGGCTTTGTTCAGCTGCCGGCCGTCAAATGAGGACGTGGCCATGACCCGGTCCAGCGCGGTCTTTTTGTTCAACACATCGCCCTGCACCAGTGACAGCATGAGTTCGCATATGAACTCGACGTGCTTCATCCGGCTCAGTTGGCCGCTGCTGAAAATACCGTTCGTGGTAAAATAATGCTCGAACCGGTTGGCCAAACGGGAAGCCTCCTTCAAAAACTGACTGTCGCAATAGCGGGCGTGCCGTTTCTCCTGTTGCGTCAGAGCCTTACCAGTGGAATTGATCCGGACGAACACACTAACGATGTCACCCATCTCCCCATCCACCTCGATGACGGGAATTTCATAGCCGGTGATGAGGTGCTGTTTGCCACGTCGGCGCAAATGCGCCCAATCAATCCATTCCACAGATTCCATGTCGGGCAACTGCGTACGGGTCCAATACTTCCCCCGCATCGCGCCCATGAACATGAAAATGGATTCGAGCCGCTGTTTGCCATCGATCACGTCAAAAACCAGGTTGCCTTCCTCTTCGCGCTTATAGAGAAAAATGGCGGGCAACGGATAATTGCGCAAAATGCTGTCTATCAACTTGGCGCGATCCCTCTCGTTCCAGACGGATTGACGCTGAAACCCCGGTTCCAGATTCAGGTGACCATGGTCAAAAAGGTTTTGGAGGTCCAAAATACTTTTGGTGGTGGTCTTATGCGTGATGGCAGCGTTACGTTGCATAGATTAGTTTGGCTTTGGTGGTGGGCTATAGATCGCGAAGTTGGCCGTTAAAATATGCTTTTTCTTCGCAATGTTCTTGAAAGTGGAGCAAAAAACGCGAGGCTGGGAAGGCCGGTGTAAAGGAATAAGAAAGATGCAGAAAATCCTGTGCCCTGGTCATGGCGACATAAAGGCGTGCAACTTCACGGGGAATTTCGGCCTCATCAGTGCCCTTGGGTGGCATCACTCCCTCGACCAGGCCGGCGATGAAAACTGTGTGAAACTCATGCCCCTTGGCGGATTCAATCGTGGAAATCTTGATGTTCTGACTATCCACTTTAACGTCCTCACGCAGCTCAATAAAGGGCAGCTCGGTATCACTCAAGAGCTGTTTTACGGCATCCCGAACTGTTTTATTGCAACCAATGACACAAATCTGTCCAGGTTTGACTGAATTGGCGCAGAGCAAACAAATAGTGGCCACAACATAGGCGGCTTCATCATCCGTATCGCGGCATTTAACCAATGTCGGTTTGGCACCGCGTCGTGACGCATAGTCAGGTTCCAATGGCCGAACCAGTTCGCTTTCATCAGAGTCGGCAAATTCATAGTGTGAAACCAAAGCGTAGCCCGCCTGAAGGATTTCCATGGTGTTGCGATAATTCTTCTTCAGATAATAACTTCGCCCGATAATCGCAACCCCGGCATTCACCAACCGAAATCCGCGGCGGTAGATTGTCTGCGTGCCGTCACCCACCAGGAAAAATCCATTTGGGACTGACCGGACAGGCTCACCCTGATTGGTCAGCAGGTTGGCCATGATTTCCAGTTCCAACTGGCTCAAATCCTGAACCTCGTCAACCAAGACCGAACGGTAACGTTTCGTTTTGTTGTTAGGGTCGGCAACAAGGCTGCGCGCAGCCTGCGTGATGGCCTCACCGTCCGCAGCCTTCAGCTTATCCAGTTCGGTTTCAAAATAGTATAATCCTTGCAAAACCACTTCACGGGCTTTTCGGATTAACGCCAGACCCCGTCCTCGTCTCGGGAAGGTATCCGTTTCGATATACTTCTGGTAATCGGCCGGAATCAGGCGACTGCGAACAAATGCAAATTCGTCCCGGATAAAGCGATTCAGATCAATCGAATTAAAATGACGGAACGGTGTTTCGGCAAAACCAGCATTGCTGCGAATAAACTTCACACTGTCCGCCAGCAGCTTGTCTTCTTGTGAATCCGTGAGCCGAATGATTTCCATCCGCTCACCATACGACGATTCAAGCACGGCCCGGATCGTAGAATTAACTGTGGCCACGGCAATCAAATGCCGCTCCACACCACACAGATCGTCGAGAAGAGAATCCAAAAGTTTCCGCATACTTTCAGTGAGGGTAACCACTAGAACCGGCTCATGATAGAGCTTGGTAAGGCGGCGAGCACGATGCAGTAGCACACAAGTCTTTCCGCTGCCGGATATGCCACGAAGTCGGGCTGGGCCATTAAAATCACGTTTTACCAAATCGCTCTGGCTGGGATGGAGAAAATACATCCATTCCGAGATGGTCCCACCCTTTTTCACAAATTCTTGAAGGGTGTTTGCGTCGTCGAAAGTGATTATGTCCTCGCTGTTAATTGGCTGCTCCATGGCGGCCGCCAACTGCTCACCCTCGACCACGCGAGCTTCGTTTTTATGCAGCGCCAGCCGTTGTTTCGCACCCTCATAATCACCCTTCGCGGCCAGGCAGAGCATGTCATAAATCAGATTGGCCCGCTTGTCGGGTTCCAAGGTTGGCAATTTATCGAAGACCTCCTGCTCGCGGGTCAGCATGAATTGCTGATCCACGGTGGTGAGGAAATCCTTGGTCTCGTTTCGGAGCGCCAAGCCACCCCAATCTTCTGATTCCAAAAATCCCAGCAGCGGGCCGGGCTTATGTGGTGGCGTTTCCATCGCATTCACTGGGCATGAAGCTGGGTCCGGTTTGGCGACCGGTGCCGGCGTGTTCGATTGAGGTATTTGAGGCATAGCATCGGTCACTTGGACAAACTCAATTTTTGAGTCTGACTTTTTTTCCACCCACTGATAGCCACCATGACTATCCAACCATCTTTGGGTTTCGTCGTGAGTGCCAACGAATAAAAAAATGCGAACCTTGTTTTTGGGATCAATCATCTGCACCACCAACCGGTCACCGTCGCTGACCATATATTTTTCCACATTGGGAATACGATCTTCCCCATGGCGCGACGGTGGCAAATAAATTTTGCCCGACACACTTGCATCTACCATTGCCGCCTTAACTTTCCGCGCTTCGGCGTCCCGAAGTTTTTCTAATCCGCCGATGAACTCTTTCGTAGCCTTGACGGTGAACATGATTTTAATCCCTTATTTTTGAAATTGTTACCGCACACTGACTCCTGTTCGTTATCGTCTTGGTGGCGGCGGCGGCGGTGGTGGTGGTGGTGGTCATCATCATCGTCATTGTTGTCGTTGTCATGCTCAGCATCAAGCGGCCGGAGGCGGGGTTAGCTGGATGGCACGATGCCAATAATAATAAGCTTCCGGATTGACGGCCCGCATTCCGTCTAGCCAAGCCAATGACGTCCCGTTTAGTGTGAGACCACGGACGGTCTCGATTTGTTCGGTGCTGCCGGTGAAGCGATGGGCGGCAAAATCAAATGGAACACCAGCACGCAGATGAGCAACCAAAACAGCGGTTCGAGCGGCAATGATACGCTTCGGTTCTTGAGTCGCCGCAAATCCGGGCCACGTCAAATGCCCGCGCAAACTTTGGAATCCGCTCTGCAACAGCGGCGCATCCGCGTAAGCCGCCACGTCGCGTGTCTTTGATGCGGTCGTCGCCAGGCATGCCTGAAAGGTATCCGCCAGCGAAGCCTCGCGGCTGGGTTTGGTCGGACGATATTCCGATTCCAGTCTCTGTACGGCGTCATAGGTGGAGGCGACTTCATTGAAATTTGTGGCCGCCCCGAACAACACGCCGATGTCGAACAACTGTTTGGTGACCTGCATGACATCGCCGGGCTGACCATCAGATTTACGTAGCGGCACACCGACGGTCGTGGGCGCGAAAGCCGTCAACTTGTCCCCCAACAAGCTCTCCAAGGTGGGGAGCTGAACCATGATCTCGCGGTCCGGCTTGATGAATGACGTTTGAATCGGGCGGGTTGTCAGCTGGTGGTGGATCCGCGACTCCTCCACCACATCCAACAAGATGGGAACTTCCTGGCCGCCGATCGCAGAACGATAAAAAAACTTGAAGTGCCGGCGCTGCGGCAGCTTGATAAAATGATCTCGAACGTGTTCCTCGGACCGGATGAACGGTGTTTTTTTGCCAATCTGCGCCACTGCCGCATCGATCACCGCCGGCTTTTCACCGCAGACGATATCAATATCAATCGAAAGACGGCGCACTTCGGGCAGGTGCAGGAGCAGGCTGGTGCCGCCCTTAAAAATGAAGGGGATTTTGGTATCTGCCAGATGCCCCAGAAGGGTGAGGGCGTAAAGGCTGCGTTCCAAGATATCCTGGTTGCAACCGCCCAGAGTTTTCGCCTGCTTTTGCAGTGCCCCCGCCGTCAATAGCCCCGGTGAAAACATAGATTTTTACCTATTAATCATCTCCAAATTATTAAACTAATTGGATTTAGTTAAGTGCTTCTAAATCATTTAACTTAAGTGTTCTAAAGTCTGCATAGGTCTTCATTTCAGCCACTTGCACAAGATATTGGCCCAAAATTGCCCGAATGACACCTTGGGCTTCGGAGGTATCCATGAGCGCCAAGCGCCCGGCTTCGAGCTGCAAATCCACCAAGATTTGCTCGATTTTGGCCTGCCGCCCAGCCGGGGCGGGCTGTTTGGAATGGGTGGGGCGCAAGACCAGCATTTTCTCGCCGGGGCGAACCAGTTTCGATCCCTCCTTCTTGCCGGGGTCGAGGGCGATTTCCCAGCCTTGTTCACGGAGGGTGTCGCCGACGGATTCAAGGGTGTCCGCCGGGGCGTAAAGGAACGTGACAGGCTGAGCGAGCAGGTGGTGCATCCAGGGATTGATTTGCGCGGTGGACCAGACGGTGAACTCCAGCAGCGGGAACGCCTTTTCGACGGCACGGATGAGTTTGACGACCGGCTTGGCATCCAGCGGCACGGGATTGCTCAATCCGGAATACCAGCCGCGACCAGCATCATGAACCAAACCATTGGCCGTAACCCCAGAGAGATACACAGCCAAAGAGTCGAGGTTGATTTCAGGATCCAACTCCTGTGCGCGGCGGGTGATGGCGGTGGTGGTGAAATAGGGGGACGACGCTTTGAGTTCGGTCAGTACCCGGTCGTAAATTGCGGTGCGATCAGCGTTGGTGAAGTAAGGTGACACCGCTTTGAGTTCGGGCTGCTCGCGGTTGAACAGGTTGGACTTCGGGTTGTCGGAAACCGATTCGACATGGACGGACTGCACCAGCTTTATCTCTTCCGGCGTGAGGGCGTAGAGCCGGAAAACGTGCGCGTCAATTTCGTGTTCTAACTGATGCACCGTCTCCTCGTCTCCGGCGCGCTTCGCCGTAAGGATATGGTCAACGAGGGCGCTTAACTCCGTATGGTCCGCAGCGGTCGTGGTGGGGATGGGAATGGTTTCAACATATTGCCTAATAAACCGCACATACCCGCCCCGGATGAAGTTGCTAACATTGAGGTAAAACCAGAAAACTGCCGATGAGTTGAGAACAGCGAGCAGCCACTTATCTTGCGTTGGAAGTATATAGCCGGTGTTGCCGACAAAATGGCCACCACTGTCCCAAGCAAATTCAGAACTCTTGGCAATATCTGGGAAGACAATTTTTGGCGTTTTGAACTCACGCCAATATGCAACATTGTCTTGTATCTCGAACCATTCATAATCGCCAGGCTTTCGGCCACCGTCAACTCCTGGTGAAAGTTGTTCCTTAAATTTATTTAAATAGCCTTTGATAGCAGGGTATTTGTTGATGTCCGTTCCTCGGGGCGGAAAAATCAGCCAAAGGTCTGAGGGGGAAATCTGCCAGCGGTCAATATCTTGTCCCCTAAGCCAAGGCTTCAAAAGCTGTGCCGACGAGGAGTGCTCGGCAATGAGCTGGTCGCGCGTGGCGCGATCTACAATAAATGCTGCGTTGAGGCCGGTCTTGATTCCATAATACAAACACCCTTTCACATACTCACCTAACGGCGTGCCGTTTGCGCGGAGTTTGGCGAGAAGACGAAGCACTATTGGTGATTCAAGCCGCCAGCCGTCTGGCTTGAGCTCGTCTTGGCGAATTGGCTGGCCGTGCGACCCAATTACGGAGGCAATACTGTCGAGGGGCATTCCCTTTCCCCAAGTGTAAATCCGTGCCGAGGCGTCAGTAGACGGCGCGGCGCGTGTTCCTTCGAGAATGGAGGCATAGGCGATGGCCTCGAACACGGGTGCGTCGCCAAAATCAATCAGCCGGTGCAGGGTTAGTTCACGGGCAAGAAAACCGCGCAGTTTCTCGCCATAACCGGCGCGGTAAAATTTATTTGAGGTGATGAAAGTCAGCACGCCACCGGGACGCAGTAGTTTTACCGAACGCTCGTAAAAATAAACCAGCAGGTCGGCGAAGCCGTCGTAACATTCGTAAGGCGCGGCTTGCAACGCGGCCTTTTGATCCTTGATTGCCTCGTGCCGGACGTAAGGCGGATTGGCTACGACGATATCGAACCCGCCGCGAGCAAACACATTTTGGAAATACAGGTGCCAGAGAAAGAATGGTCGTTCCGGTTTTTCCTGCAATTCCGCCAGTGCCGCCCGCTTGCGGTCCACCTCAGCCAGTTGTGCTTCCAGTTCGGCAATGCGGCCGGCCTCCCGCTTGGTAGGTTCGTAGCCACGGGCGCGTGCCTGCTTGCGTTTGAGTTCCTTGCGGGCATTATCGAGCGCCGCCTCAATCCGTTCCTCATGCAAATCCAGATTGTATTCAATGTGGCCAAGCACGAGGTCATCAATCTCGCCATGCAACTTTTGTTTCAGCTCCAGATCGTCCTGACCAAAGTAGCCGCCGATGAGGCTGGTGATCTCGGCTTGCTTGCCCTCGGCGAACTCGATGGTCAGTTCGGTGGAGACGGTCTTGAGGCCCAGTTCCGTCTGCTCCGTGCCGATCAACTGGATGGCTTTGCGCTGTTTGCCAGTAAGATTGCTCAGGTCAATGCCCTCAAAACTTTCCAGCAGGGAATTACCCTGCATGATCTTGTAATCGAGGTTGGGCAACGGCACGGGGCTCTTTTCCTCAACGATGAGCGCCAACCAGAAACGCAACCGGGCGATTTCCACGGCGCCAGCGTCAATATCCACGCCAAAAATGGAATTTTGGATGATATCGCGCTTGGCCTTGGCGCGGTCGAGGCCGGAATTTATGGCGAGCTTGGTCCAATAAATCTCCTGAAGCAGGCCGATGGGAAACGCGCCGGAACCAATGGCGGGGTCGCAGATGCGAAGATCTTCAAGAACCTTGGTCAACTGCGTGGCATGCCGGGCGAGCCAGGAATCCTGACGGGCATCAATGGGTTCCTTGGTGCGGATGAGCTTTTCGATTTCGGTGCGGGCGACGGGGTCACTTGGAAAATGGCCGATGAGCGCATGGATGAGGCTCTGCTGGCACATGTATTGGACGACGGCCTTGGGCGTGTAGTAAGCGCCCTTGTCCTTGTTATCTTCCAGCAAGTTTTCAAAGATGTGCCCGAGCATCTCGGGGTCAATGCCGATCTCGTGGTCATCAGGATCGTTCTCATCAATGGTAAAATTGTATTGGCCGAAAAATTCCAGCACGTCGTGGAACAATTCCGCGGGGAAATCAATCTGCTCCACGCCGTCAAAATCGCGCTCAAACAAACCGCCGTTAAGATACGGGACGCGGGTGCCGGTGATGGAAAATAAATCATCTTTTCGCCGCCGGTTCAGCGTGTCAAAGAACAATGGCACGAGGCGGCGGGAATGGAACCGTTGCAGGTCGGTGACGGGCGCGGTGGTGTAAAGCTGGCGGAGAAAATCAGGATCACCGTTTTTCCAAGGGGTCACATTAGCGGGACAACCCAACCAGCCTTTCTTCTGGAGGAAATGAAGAAAGACAAGGCGGCCCAACAGCTTTTTGACGAAGTCGCGCACCGGCTTCAGCGTGTGGTCGCGGGCTTCATCCGCCAGACCCCGCAGTGGCAGTTTGAAAACCTTGGCCGGTGCGTCGCCAGCGAGCAGATGGTCGCAAAATTTCTGGTAGTGCGACTTGTAAGTGTCGAAAAATTCGCGGTTGATCTTCTCGACGGAAAAGGCGTCGGTGACCTCCTTCAGCCCGGTCGTGTCGCGCTTTTCGGATAACGCAGTCAACCGCAACGCGGCGGTGCGGCGCCTTTCACCCGGCCCCAGCACGTAGGTGTACCGGCGCGTGGCGGTCTGTCCGGTGTGGATTTTGAGGTCGTCACCGACCCGACTTTCCTTGGCGGCATAGGTCAGGCGGTAAACGGGCTTGTCGGGATGGACAAAAAACGCGAGCACGGTGTGCGCGCTGACTTCGTCAATACAGCGGGCGACGATCTCGCGAAGGGCGACGCGGTTGCGGAGCAAGTCCACCTTGGCGGCGACATCAATCTCGTAAAAAGCAATGCGCTTGCCATCGGCGAGCGTGGCCGCGCCGAACTGGCGGCGGGCAGTGGCGATGCTACGCTCACGGTCATTGGTCAACGGATAATCCTGGGGTTGCGCAAAGAGCGCGACGCCGGGCAACAATTGCGGCAACAGGACGCGCCAGTTTTCCAGTGAATACTTTTTTTGAAACTGGGCCTGGCAGTCGGCTAAATTCATTTCGTGGTGAAAGATTCCGACAGTATGATATGCGGTATAAACCGATGGTCAACGACAGGTGTTTCGGACGCATCGGCATCCGGTTCGGCCACATCAAGCGGGTATGAGCGAATGATCTCCAAAAGCTTGTCCAGGAGCGCGGCGGTGGTGACCGGTTTTTTGACGACAGCTTTTTGGAGCGCGTTGAGCTTGCGCGACAGATCTTGAAATTTGGCAACGCGGATGGCGTGCTGGGCGGCGACGAGCAGGGCTTTTTCGGCAGCGGAGACGTTGGGCATCCCCTGCGCGGCAGCCAGCAGACGCATGGCCTTTTGCTCATTGGGACCGGCGGTGTGGTCCACGGCCCGTTCACGCACGGCATCGGCGGCGAGCTTGGTGCGGAAATCCTCCAACGCGTCTAGCACCTGTTCATGGTGCGTGGCGGGCAACGGGGCCGCCGATTCGGAAACTTCGGCACGGAAAGCCCGGGCCATTTCGACGAAACCAATCTCCTGAAGTTCAGCAGCAATGCGATAAAAAGCATCACGACGGTCATCGCGGATGAAAGCAAGCGTGTGGCCGGTCTGGGTTGCGTCACACCGACCGCAACGGGCACGAAGCGGGAGATTGCGAATCCTGCGGAAATCATCCTCGTTCGCGTCCTTGAAATCCCGCAACTCGGACAGGAACCGGAGGCGTTCGTCACGCTCCTCCTCAATGGCGCGGTCAAACAGGCCGAAGTTGTCGACTTCCTCGTCGGGCGAATAAATCTGGCTGTCCTCACCGAGCGCGGTGTGGAACGCCTGCAATTTCAGAAACGCCTTGCGCTGGAGATCAATGTCATCATCGACCTGGGTGGTGGGGTAGAAATTGAAAATGTGGACGGCCTTGGCAGTGCTGCCAATGCGGTTGACGCGGCCAATGCGCTGCATGAGGCGCGTGGAGTTCCACGGCGTATCATAATTCACAATAACATGGGCGCGATGGAGGTTCACTCCTTCGGCAAGGACTTCTGTGGAAATGAGGATGTGGAAATCATCCCTACGGTTGGAGGCATCGCCAATGGCGACGTTCGCGTCAAAATTCGCGCGGACCTTGGGCATTTCGTCTTTGCGGTTGTGGGAATCCACGGTCAGCACCGGGCCGAAACCGGCAGCGTTGAGTTTTTCCGTCAAATAGCGCGTGGTGTCACGTGCCTCAGAAAAAATGACCAGCTTGCCGGTTTCATTGAACGGCTTGGTGAGCAGATTGGGACGGCTGCCCTCGCCGCGTAAGCAGGAAAGAAATTCATCCAATTTTGGATCGGCTTGGACTTGTTCCCAGGCTGCAACCAACTCGTCGAGAATTTTACCGTCGTGTTTCAAACCGTCGAGAAATTCGGGTTTGAAATCTTTGGGCGTGCAAGCGGTGATCGTTGGGTCGGTTTCGCTGGCTTCGGCGATGGCCGCGATAAGTTCGTCTTCGCGGTCTTCTAAAATATAATCCGAGACATGCAGGCTGGGCGCGATGTAAATATTACCGCGCTCGAACATGGTGAGCATCGCCTGCGTGGCATCGCGGAACCGGCCAAGACTTTTTTTGAACGCGATAAAACTGCTGTCCAGACGCTTAACCAGCATCGTCTTCATGATGCGCGCCAACTGCGTAGCAACAAGGTCGGCACGTTCGTATTTCTGCTTCAGCTCTAGGGTGGAGAGAAACGCGATTGCGCGGTAGCGGTTGTAGGTTAGACCGCCGGAGTCAGGGAAGGCCAACAGTTGAATGGTGCGGTCGTATAGCACACCGAGGCCATCATCAAGCTGGTAAAGAATCGGCGTGGGTTTTTCCACCTTGGGAAAAATGATGCCCTGCGCGTCCAGATCGGCCTTCCAGCGTTTATCCTCGACGAGGTCGGTCCGCGTGCGGCGGACGGTGAGCGGTTGCACGACCTGCTCGCGGATGAGTTCGTAGATGCGTGCGACAGCGGCATGAGCCACCTGCCGGTCGGGCGTCTTCAACGGATTGGTTGCGACCTGATATTCCTTGATGCGCTGCGCGAAAAAATGCTGGAGGTTGCCGATGACGGTGGAATCCTTGCCGTCCTGAAACAGCAAGACCTGGTTGCGGATGTCAGCGGGGCGATTATTCAATGGCGTGGCGGAGATCAGGATAACTTTTTTCCGGGCAAACTCGTCATCAGGCAAACGATGTTTGGTGCGGGTCTTGCACAATTTCTGGAGCAGGTCGTAACCGTCGGCGGTGTCATTGCGAAACTTGTGCGCCTCGTCGATGATGATGAGGTCGTATTTCTCCGGGTCGCGGATTTTATGCAGGCTGCCGTTGTTGATGATCTTGACGGCATCATCCAGACCGAACATCTCCATTTCTGTTTCCCAATTTTCGCGCAAGGCCGGCGGCGTGATGATCAAAATACGGGAGCGATGATTGGGAAACCCGTTATGATAATAAAATTTCTTGGCGATGCGCGTCGCCACAACGGTTTTGCCCAAGCCGACAACGTCGGCGAGAAAAAAACCGCCGTGTTTTTGCAATTTGAGCCAGCCGTCATTGACGGCGTCCCCCTGATAGCTCAACGCCTTGCGGCCCTTGGGCATATCACGTTCGGAATTAGGGTCGTAATCAATGGCCGGGCCGAAGTATTCGATGAGAAATTTGATGTAAAGTTCAAACGGCGTGAGGTCTTCGCGCAAGTAGCTTTCGCGCACAACACCCTTGACCGCCTCCGGCAGAACAGAGACACCTTCGCCCCAGAGCTTTTCGAATTCATTTTTGGCAAACACAACCTCGTCGTAGTCATGCAGCACGACGTTGAACTCGTAGTTGCTGGCGGCATCCTCGACACCCAAACCGGCGGCAGTAAGGTTAGACGAGCCTGTGATGACCGCGCCCGGCTTGTGTTCGCAAAAGCCGGTCGGCAGAAATATGTAGAGCTTGGCGTGGAGCTTTTTGGTGGAGTGCGCCCGGATTTCGACGCGCTTCGACGCTACATCAGCAACAAACTGGCGGATGCCCTCCTCAATCTCGCGCCGGTAGGGCGCTCCTTGCACGTCCTCCGCGAGTTTGGCGCGAACGAATGACAAGGTCTTATCGGCGTCACCCAGCATGAGCAGCCCCTTGCGATGGTGGCGGGCCAGTTCGGTGTCCACGTCAATCCCGACGATGATGCGGATGAGCGGGACTTTTTCCAGATGGGGCCGGAGAGCAAAATAACCGGACGCGCGCAGATAACCAACAAGCGCGTCAAACCTTTCAATGTCAGGGTTATGGGTGAACACGCCGGCAAATTTTTTCAGCAGCGTGTTCTCGCCTTCATTGGTGAAAAACCGTTTGGACATTGTGCGTGGCAGTTTGCTTGGGAATTTGCGGCGCGTCAATCTATGTGGTGGAGTGGCGCGGCAGAGTTTGAAAAACCTTGCGCATGATTAATAAAATTGATAGTTATGTCCGGGCGTTCCAAACCACAAAAGCATTTAAGGGTAAAAATGTATACACATCGGAAGGCAAAATATGCCGAGTTGGAAAAAGACAGAAGTTCCCGCGTCATTGCATACATCACAAGTGACCGGCCGGGATTAGAAACCGAGATTCATCCTGAAGTCTATGATTTGTTCACGAATCATTTGGATTTGATTGGTGTCCAGAAGAAGATTTCCCTTTATTTATATACGCGTGGGGGCTCTACGCTGACGGCGTGGAGCTTGGTCAATCTAATCCGGCAATTTTGCGACGAGTTTGAAGTCGTTGTCCCCTCTAAGGCGCACAGTGCGGGGACGCTGATCTGCTTGGGCGCGAACAGGATTGTGATGACCAAGCAGGCCACCATTGGCCCCATCGACCCCAGCATTACCACGGCTCTCAACCCCATAATTCCCGCCGCCTCCAACAACGCAAAATTTCCGGTCAGTGTTGAATCAGTGAATGGATTCATTGAGCTTTGCAAAGAAGGGGCCGGCATAAAATCAGCCGAAGGGTTGACTTCGGTGATCATGAAATTGGCAGACCACGTTCATCCCTTGGTCCTGGGGCAAGTCCATCGCACCAAGAGCCAAATCCAAATGCTGGCCCGGAAGTTGCTTTCCAACCAGATGCAGGATAAGCCTAAAATCGAGGCCATCGTTAAGTTTTTATGCAGTGAGTCTGGCAGCCATGACTACACACTGCATCGCCGTGAATCCGTAGCCATGGGATTACCGGCCGAAAAGCCGAGCGATGAGTTGTACAAACTGATAAAAACGATTTACGACGACATAGCCGTCGAGTTAGATTTTAAGACAAAATTTGATCCGAACACCTATTTGGGAGTCAAACCTACAGTGAACTACAACCTGAAACGCGGCTTGATTGAGAGCACAACTGGCGGCAGCGACTATTTTGCCACCGAAGGGACGTTGAACCGAATCAACATGCCTGGAGCACCGTTAAATCAAATTCAAGACCAGCGTTCATTTGATGGATGGAGGCACGAAAATGCATAAAAAAAATTCAGCCGACAATGTGTCCTATGTGGACTATTCCGATTCATCAAAATCAGCTGGTTGGAGCAGCGATTCTTCCTGCTCTGACAGCTTGATTAAGCAGATCGAAAACACCTCGTTCTCACCGACGTCTGAACCTTTCGTCCCAGCAAAATTATTTCAGGCCAAAAAGACTAATGATTTCGTCCAAGGTCCCGACGCCAATTAATCCCCCCATCGCCAGAGTCGGTCACAAACCTGCGAAGGAGGGCAAAATTCAGCATTTGTCGCGCAGTGGCAATTTCATTTTAAAACTGCGTTCACCAGACGCGCTTGGCGGTGACCGGGATGTTTGTTAAAAGCAAACAGATTTCTACTACTTCAAGCCGGAAAAATTCAACGTTAAATTTCTATCGGAAGATTCACAAAATGAATTTTCCGAAAATTCATCCCATCCTTGCCCGAAGTTGGTCCCGTCCCTGGCTGCCAACGCCAAGCCTGTGAATAAGTTTTTTAACATGGCGAGGGGGGTTGGACCGTATTTGTCCTAAACTGCGGTCGCGGTCGCGGACTGGATGAGGCCATGGACTGACCAAAAATTCGGACTGTGCGCGGTCCAGGCTGGACATGGGTAAACCGTGTTCGCGGTCAATTTGAGGACTGGACACCGTCAGGTCGCGGAGAAATCGTTAACGCGGATTATGTGCGGACACGGACAAAATGGGGTCTCGGTCACGGACTGGACGCAGACATGTTTGTGGACTCGTCGCGAACGTGGAATGTGTCTTGCCACGGAAAAGCCGTTGCCATTGGAAAAACTGGAAAAATCTCTGGAAAGTTCCAGGCCGGTGCGCGTTTCATGCAAAAATCGCCCAGACGCTGCCCGGAAATTGCCCGGAAATTCTCTGGATGATTCATCGGATGTTGCCCGGACGCCAAGCCGGACACTGCGCGGACTGCTCAGTGGATGCCAACCTGTCTGCTGCGTGATCTACGGCGCGGACTGCTATGGCAATTGCCAAGTCGCCTGCGAGCCGTTGCGGCAACCATGGTGCGGACATTCACCGGCGTTGTGTGAGACGTTTCCCGCCAACTGCTCGGACACTGCTCGGAAGTTACCCGGCAATTGCCCGGATGATTCAGCGGATACTGCGCCGGATACCACGCTGGATGCAGCGCGGACTGCGGCGTGGACTGCGGCGGTAATTACCAAGTCATTTGCGAACCATCGTGCCAACTTTGGTGCGAACTTTGGCGCGAACATTCACCGGAGTTTGGTGAGACGTTTCCCGCCAACTGCCCGGACACGTCTCGGCAGTTGCTCGGTAATTGCGCGGATGATTCACCGGATGTTGCGTCGGACGTTGCGCGGAAATTGCCCGGAAATTGCGCGGCCGTTGCTCGTCTTCCGCCCTTATTTTTTGATAAGGGGATGGTGTCTAACCAAAATGACCGGCTTTCCAATTCCAGAAAGCCGCCAAAGATTCCGTTCGACTGAACACCTCAAATTGATGCGTCCATGAGCAAATAGCCAAGCACTGACCGGGCGTTCTGAAACCGGCAGCGAAACGGAGCAGGTCGGAAGTGGCATGAACGGACGACGGCGGAGTTGAGCGCGGTTTTAGAACGACCGGTGAGTGCGTGACCGCCTAGGTTTCCATCACGGCGATTTGTCTGGTCGGTTGCTGAATACCTGGAAGCAAGCCGGCCAGTCAAAGCGCCGATTCATTCCAAACGGAATCAGTCTGTGCTGGAGGGTTTTCTCCAGCAGCATCATGATGCCAGGCCGCGCCCCATGCTACGCTACGCCATCGAATGGTTTTCTCCTGCCAAGCGAACAGGCTATTTGACCGTCAAAATCAGGTGATGATCTGCGGCCTTTCCAAGTCATCCCCAATGTTTGGCCATCGCGCGGACGGCTTCATTGAGATTGGTGATGCGCCATTTGGCTCCATTGCCGACGAGTGATGCCCGTCTTTGTTCTGCTGCGGCTGCCGCCGGACTGCGGCGTGCCCTGCGAATTGCGGCCATGCGGCTTTGCGCCTCCTGCCGTTTTATTTGATTGAAGGACATCTTTTTCACTCAAGAAATAGATATGATAATCCGGGTGCGGAATCAAGTTTGGGACAGCACTGGACGGGCGTTTTGAAAATCGGAGCGAACGGAACGGTGTGGAGTCGCGGGATTTTCAAAACGCCCGTCGAGTGCTCGACCGTCTAGGTTCGCATTGCCGGCGATTTGTCTGGCCGGTTTCCGAGTGCCCGGAGGAAACCCGGCCAGTCAAAGCGCCAGGCAAGCATAATTTCGATGCGAAAACTGCAAAAAATTTCAGGTTCAGCCGGATGGAAAGTGATAATCCTCAATAAAACCAACGGACATACGCGTTTTTTCAGCCAAAAAGAGATTTTTCATTTTATGTAAAGATTACACAAAAGCGGGCTTTTTCTGAGCCAAACTGGTTGCCGAATGAAAAAAACATCGGCCAAGTGCATATAGTGTATCACATACAACTCAACGGGAGAAAGTTCAGGCAAAATGGCCAATAGGAAATGAAAACCGGTAGAAAAATTAACGATTGTGCCAACGAGGCATGAAGCCATTTTAAAAACCGCTAACATCGCGTTTTATGTTCACAGCCGTCGCGCAAAAAAAGCTGGCCAGAGCCGAGAGCTACTTCGACGAGCATCTGGCGCAGAACGACTACTACGCCGCCGGTGAAATCCGGCCCGGCCAGTGGATCGGCGCGGGCGCGGAACGCCTTGGCCTAAACAAGGCAGTAACCCGCGATCAATTTCACGCGCTGTGTGAAAACAAAAATCCGAATGACGATAACCGCCTGACACTGCGTCAGGAAAAAACCAATCAACGGCGCGTGTTTTACGATTTCACCTGTTCCGCGCCAAAATCGGTTTCGGTGCTGGCGGTGACGATGGATGACGACCGGCTCGTGTCAGCACATGAGGAAGCGACGCGCATAGCGTTCCGCGAACTTGAAACCTTCGCCGCGACCAGAGTTCGCAAGCAGGGCAATCAACGTGACCGCAACACCAGCAATCTGGTCGCCGCCGCGTTCACGCACACGAGCAGCCGGGCGCTCGACCCGCTGTTGCACACGCATCTCACCGTGTTCAACGCCACCTTCGATGAAACGGAAAAGCGCTGGAAGGCTTTACAGGCGGGCGGAATGTATGACGCGATTCGTTACGGCACGGCAGTTTATCGCAATGAATTGGCGAAGCGCGTCCAACAGATCGGCTATCGCATTCGTCCCGCGAAACACGGCTTTGAAATCGAGGGCGTGAGTGATGCGATATTAAAACGGTTTTCCAAACGCTCCCAGCAACGTGACGCGGTGGTTCGGGAACTGGAACAAAAACTGGGGCGCAAATTGTCGAATAATGCCATCGCCCTGGCGGTGCATCAGAGCCGGGCGAAAAAGATCAAAGGCATTTCGACTGCTCAGGTTCGCGAGCTGCAGTTGGCACAACTACAGCCCGATGAATTGCTGGCGTTGCAAAAACTCTCCACGGCGGTTCAACCTGTCCGGCAAGTTCGCCGGTTTGAACCGGAAAACCAAGCCCTGAATTACGCCGTCGCCCA